>Ga0074198_1000029_pt1 | contig 280745 bp, 250 predicted proteins | sample EPASupsiteSAE323_FD_64527 | JGI IMG/M metagenome (GOLD analysis project Ga0074198, IMG submission 64527) | Bioremediated contaminated groundwater from EPA Superfund site, New Mexico - Sample SAE3-23 | ecosystem: Environmental > Aquatic > Deep subsurface > Groundwater > Contaminated ...
ACAGGCTCGACCTTTGGACTGCGGTTAAAGTTGCAAGCGGCTTGCTTGGCAAGGCGATTCAACTTTAACAAGACAGCTTCTAAGGTCTAGTTTTTAGGAGTTGAAGCTGGAGTGTTCAATAAATTTAAAATTTGATCTGTTACATCGTTTCCACCAAAAAGAACACTTGATTTAACCAGTACTACATCAAGTCTATTTGTCTTTGAAACAGTTTCTATTGCTGAAAATATGTTATCTTCAATTTGTTTCCACTGTTTTATTTGAGCATCTTTAAAATCTTCACTTTTTGTTTTAAATTGTTGTGTTAATTTCTCTTCGAGATTTTTCTTTTCAACAGGTGAAGGGGCATCTTTTAATTGTTTTTGTGCTTCTGCAAGAAATTTTTGCAGTTCTGCTTCTTTAACTTTTAAGTCAGCAGATACATCCTGAGCTTTTGAATAGTTATTAACAATTTTGTCTAAATCGACTACACCTACTTGTTGTGCATATGACTGGAGCCCAGATAAACCAATTGTAGCTATTGCAGCAAAAATAACTAAATACTTTTTAAAACTCTTCATTTCATTTTCTCCTTCCTAATATCAATTGTGTTTAATTATATAGCTATAAAAGTTTTAAATCAAAGAAAAATCTTAAGGGAGTGTTGACGAATAGTTAAATAGCTCTTATTTTCTATTCGTCAACACGATCCTAACAAAAGTGAAAAATGACGGAAACGGTCAGTTTTCGGCATTTTGACACTGGACGAAGGGGACGTAAGACGAAACAAAAAACTTTGTTTTTTGATTTCGTCAACAGTCCCATTAAAGCAAATAATATCTTTAGTATTATTTGCTTTAAATTCAGAAACTTTAGATATTTTACAGTTTTTCACTATACTATCTTAGTTATCCTGTCCAAATCCAAAGGTGAATCTTCCACCTCTTTTATTTCCAGCGCCAACATAACTGATAGGATATCCGTAATCAACTCTGATTGGACCCATGCCCGGTACCAGGACTCTTAGACCGAGTCCTGTTGATATAGCATAACCTGGTCTATTATATAGCTTATCTGTAATGGATTCATTGAATATTGTACCGGCATCTAAAAATGCTGCAAGTCTCATATCTCTAAAGAAACCGATTTTAGTTGCTCTTTCAATAAATGGCAATGGAGTTCTAAATTCAGCAGAACTCATCATGAAACCTGTACCTGTACCGACGTCGCCTTCATAAAAACCTCTTATGGTGTTAAAGCCGCCTAGCCTGAATGCTGCAAATTCAGGTATATCTCCAATAACCTTTGATCCGATTCTTCCGGAAAGTGTTACAGTGGATTTTTGTCCAACAGGAATATATTTTCTGGAGCTTGCAGTAACTTTGCCAAATGTGCTGGAATCGCCTGATAATGCAAATGATTCTTTAAATCCGGCTGAATTGTACCATCCACTTGTAGGATTAACAATACTGTTTCTTGTATCATATACAACAGAAGGACCTAATGATAAAAAAGTGCCGCCGCTTAACTGTTTGGCTCTTTCTGAAATATCTATACCTTTAGTATCATAAAGATTTTTTATTTCATCATAATTGCCTTCTGAGATATCAACATTTTCAACTCCAACAGATACGCTTCCTGCAAGGTGAGGTATTTTTTTAATAGGTCTTGCAATTTCTATTTCTCCACCAATTCTTCTTTCAAGGCCAAGAGGAATCTGATAACTTGCAAAATCTCTCATAAAGGCTGATGTCTCGATAGAATTAAGAGTATTTCTAAATCTTGGTTCTACAAAATTTGCTTCAACCTGAAAAGACGCTCTTCTTATAATATCCCTATCCTGAAGAAGTGCCGCACTTCCAGCAAGTAAGTTAAGTGAAAGCTGTTGACCACGTCCTCTGAAATTATTATCGGCATAACCGACCATTCCAAATAAACCAGATGCAGTATCCACACCGCCTCCGAGGGATATTGAGCCAGTTCTCTTTTCATCAACTTCTACTGAAACACTGTATTTATCAGGATCTTTAGTAGAAGCAGAGATAACTCTTCTTATATCTCCAAATGACTGAGTGGAATATATTCTGGCGAGGTCCTGTTTTAGGATATTTTCGTTATAAGTCATGCCCGGTGCGGTGTACATATTTCTTTTAATAATAAAATCTTTGGTTTTAGTGTTACCTGATATTTTAATATCATCAATAATACCTTCATTAAGTTGAATATTGATTGTGCCATCCGGATCATCGGTAATTTTCTTGACCCTTGCCAATATGTAGCCTTTTTCAGCGTATAATTCTTCTATTCTTTCAACGGATCTGTTGAGTTCAGCAATATTCTGAGGCAAACCTGCCTGATTTTTAAGGATGTTATTGAGGTCTGATGTTGTTATAACCTTATTGCCGGACAGATTAAACCCGGTAACAGGGACATTTTCCTCAACCTGTATTTGTAATTTAATGCCGGTAGCAGAGGATTGAGGAACAGCCTTAATTTTTTCAGTAAAATAGCCCATATCATAGATAGTTTTCAAATCTCTTTGAATGATTTCTCTATCAAATTTTGATCCTTTTTTTGTGGATAATTTATCAAGAATAGTATCAGTTTTTACAAGGTTATTACCGGAAATCTCAATGTCTTTAATAGTAATGCCTTCGTCATAAGTTCTATTCTGCAGGGTATTTAATTTTTTAGGATCAATTTTTCCTGCTTCGATAAGAGGTTTTTCTTCTTCTTCGTCTTTGGAATAACTTGCTAAATTAGTATTTAAAATTGTTAATAAGCATAATGTCAGAATTATCAGTTTGTTTCCGGTAAGTTTTCTCATAATCAGATCTTATCCTCAACTAGTATAGAATGTATTTTTAACCTGTCAGGCAGGTTAATGAATTGTACTGCATTATAAAAAAAAGATCAAATGTGCATATAAATAATAAAATTATGTTTTTTAACCTGCATTTTTAAAATTTAATCTTAGTTTATAGATTTATTATATGTGGTTTTGAAATTTTATAATAGAAGTATTTTTTTAAATGATAAAATAGTTAGGTAAGCTAAGTTATAAGGTTATTGACATGGAATATTGTTTAGTACTTACAACAACATCAAATATAGATGAAGCAAAAATTATAGCAAATAAGCTTGTTCAGAATAAGCTTGCGGCATGCACAAATATTGTTCCGAAAATCATTTCCATTTACAGTTGGAAGAATGAAATTTGTGAAGATGAGGAATTCCTGCTTCTTATAAAAACAAGAAAAGCATCTTTTGAAGCTGTAAAAGACTGTATATTAAAACTGCATTCGTACGAGCTTCCGGAAATTATAATGTTGCCTGTAGAGAAAGGCTATGAAAAGTATCTTGGCTGGATTAAAGAAGAAACACAATAATGAGTTTAAAATATGTTGAAAAAAAAATATTTAGTGAAAAAGAGTTTCTTAGTTTTCTTGCAGATCAGGGAATAATTGTTAAAACGAATACCAGAGCCAGAGGAAATCTTGGTATATGTTATAAAAATCGTATAGATATTTCAAAAAAGGTTGAAAAAGAAAGAAGAATAACAGTTCTGGCTCATGAATATGCCCATAAGATTCATTATGATCTGGAAAAAGATTCTTTTAGCAAGGGCGGGTCTCTGGAAAAATTATTTAATTGTGAAAATATTTCAGAAATTTATCCTGAACTTGTTAAAGTAACTCAATTTGTCGATGAAAAATCAAAATTTATTGAATTTGTCAGCCAAAAATCTCAAATATATTCTGAAATAAAAGAGTTAGAGATAATTATAAAAAAGGATTATCCTGATTTTAAAAGGTCACAGGATTTTAATCCGGCTAAAAAGTATTTAAAAAATTCCCCTGCAAAGTATCTTTTAAGATATGACAATGTAAAAATAGTTCATCCTGTTTTTAGAAAAGAAAATATATACAGCATCAAAACAATTGATACTGATTTTCCTGATATGCCTGAATCGACAAAAATATATATCAGGCTGAAAAGTTGCGAAAGACGTTATAAAAGATTATATCGCGCAAAAAGCAAGGCGGAAAAGTATTATAATAAGCCAACAGAGCTTTTTGCAAGATTTATAGAAGGACTTTTCGTTGACCAGCAAAAAATTGCTGAAATAGCCCCTTTTACTTATTCCAGATTTAATGTTTTATTAAATAATGATTATTATGGAAATTTAAAAGAGTTATTTGCTCTTGCATGTTTAAATATTTGTTAAAATGTTATTGGAGATTATTAATTGTGAATTATGAATCTAATATAAAGACTATAGAATGGCAAAATGGGCAGGTTAGACTTATTGACCAGACTAAACTTCCTTATAAATTAGAATATGTAGATATTACATCTTCTAATCAAATGGGGGAAGCAATAAGAGATATGATTGTTAGAGGAGCACCGGCTATTGGGATAGCAGGAGCTTTCGGACTTGTGCTTGGAGCTATGGAAATAGCTGATTTTCAGGATAAAATGTCATTTCTTTCAAAGCTGGAAAATATTGGCGATTATTTAAAATCAGTAAGGCCGACAGCTGTTAATCTTATGTGGGCAATAGATAAGCAGTTAAACTTTGCTAAATCCTTAAATCATAACAATCCTGCCGACTTAATTAGAGAATTGACTCAAAATGCAATAAGAATGCATGGAGAAGATATTGAAATTAATAAAAAAATTGGTAAATATGGAGCTGAAGTTGTTCCGAAAGGTGCGGGTATCCTTACTCATTGTAATGCAGGAGCACTTGCAACCGTTGGATATGGGACAGCTCTTGGAGTAATAAGAGCTGCCTTTGAGAAAGATCCAACTGTACAGGTATTTGCTGATGAAACCAGACCCCGCCAGCAGGGAGCCAGGCTTACAACCTGGGAGATGGTCACGGATAATATTCCTGTAACACTTATTACTGACGGTATGTGCGGATATTTTATGAAAAAAGGTATGATCGATTTTGTTGTTACAGGTGCGGATAGAATTGCAGCTAACGGTGATACAGCAAACAAAATAGGGACATACACTGTTGCAATTGCTGCAAAAGCTCATAATATTCCTTTTTATATTGCAGCTCCTCTTTCGACAATTGATATTTCTATATCGTCAGGTGACGAGATTCCTATTGAAGAGAGAGATAGTGAGGAAGTTACTCACATAAACGGACACAGAATATGTCCTGAAGGGGTAAATATTATTAATCCGGCATTTGATGTCACTCCTGCCAGTTATATAGAAGGAATTATTACAGAAGTTGGAATTTTAAAACCTGATTATAAAGAATCTATTGTACATTCCTTTAAACATTAAGACTTCTATTGATTAATATCCTAAAATTTTGACTTTATTAATTTAACCATTTTTTGTACAGCATCTGACAAATTATCAAGCGGAATTATATCATTATTTATATAACGATAAGAGCCTGCTCTCGATGCCCATCCTGGATGCTTATATTTTGCATCTTTAACATCTTTACCAGTTATCAAAAAACCTATTTCTTCTCCTTCTTTTGCAGCCTGAGCTAATGAACCCCTACTAAAACAATCTGATTGGCCTAAAAGAGCAAATAAACTGGTCTTATCACGGTTTTTATATACTTTTGTAGCATCTTGTAATATATAATTCGGATATTCTTCGTCAAGCTGTTCGATAAGTTTTGCCTGTACTTTCGTCAAGCTGCCTGATTTACCAACCAGAGGAGTTATTCCCTTAAAATTAATATCCATTTTTTTCTCCAAATTAAAATATTTTAATTTATTGTCTATTTATAAAAAGCAGGTAAATTCAAACGATTGCTATTTTACTGATAAAATTTAACATTTATTTATCCAAACTTTTACTATATAAATCAAATAAGGGGCTGTAGCCCCTTATTTATTATCAAATGATCCGATTTTTATATTAATTCTTTTTCTTGTGCTATAGCTTCTTCTATCTCATCCAGAATAAGTCTTGCTGCTGAAGATTTGTCTTTTGCAGCTGTGATTGGTCTGCCTATAACCATGTAATCAACGCCGGCTCTAATTGCATCAGTTGGTGTGACAACTCTTATCTGATCATTGACAACAGACCAGGTAGGTCTTATTGCCGGGCAGAGAATAATAAAATCATTGCCGCAGGCTTTTCTGATTTTAGGGATATCTGTTGCACTTGCAACTACGCCGTCAAGTCCTGAATCTTTTGCAAGTTTTGCAAGTTTGCCGACATAATCATCAATATTACTGTCTACTCCAAGCTCTTCCGTGAGAGTCCTTTGCCCAAAGCTTGTCAATAGAGTAACACCAAGTATAGTTGGTTTTGGAAGTTCGTAGCGTTTTGAAGTTTCTTTTGAAAGTTTTATGGAAGTGGCAAGCATTTTTGAGCCACCCTGAATATGCATATTAAAGAATGTAACTCCATGTTTCATTAAATTTGCGCTGGCTTTTGCTACAGTATTTGGAATATCGTGGAATTTTCCGTCAAAGAAAATGTTACCGCCTTCTCCATGAATAAGATTGATAATTTCAGGACCTACACTTGTAAATAACTGAAGACCTACTTTGAAAATTCCGACATAATCCTTCAACTCATAGACTAGCTCTTTAGCTTCTTCTAATGTATCAACATCAAGAGCTAAAATTAGTCTATCTTTAGCGCAATTTTTCTGTAATTCCATCCTAAATCCAACTTTCCGATAATAATTCTTATATTATTCTTTTAAATTATAATTTTTTAAATATTTTTCTACTCAGGTATAAAATTCTAACATTTTTACAATAGATTAACAAATAGGGCTTTATATTATCAAATTTATTACAGGTATTTAATAATTTTTTACTGACTAATACTAATAAAGAATAAGCTTCGAGAGCTTATTCTTTATTCATTTCTTGAATATATCCCATTTGTATCTGGGTGGCAGCTTTATATGGATCAGGACTTCCATCTTTTACTGCTTTTTCAAATACAACGTCATAAATTTTTTCTGATTTATTAATCTGTTCAATATTTTCTCCCAAAAAAGCAAGGTCTTTTTTTAAATTTTCAGCAAGTTCTCCGTTAAAGGATAATTTGTTTAATTTTTTTGCATTAACCTGTGATCTTCCGAGAATTTCTCCGGGATGATTTTTTAGGGAATCAGGACAAATGTCTTCGTTTTCCTGGGCGCAAGGTATAGGTTTTTCTTCCTGCTTCCCTTTGAAACCGGGCTTGTTTGATTTTATAGAATTTATTTCTAATTTATCCCGTCGTACTTCTGACATCATTTGTTCCCTCAAATATATCTCCTTATGTATTAAAACATGCTTTTCAAAAAAGTTGCTAGCAATTTAAAAATTTTTTGAGAATCAAATGAGAATTATACATAAAACCATATAAAAGGGACTCCACCTTTAGGAGGATATCAGCTCTTTATGAGTAAAGCGGGCAATTTTTTAAATAAATATTAATAGAATAACAACAGATTCTAAAACTTATCCAGAATATATTTCATATCTCTTACAGCTTTGTCCAGTCCGTCAAAAACTGCTTTTGAAATAATGCTGTGTCCGATATTAAGTTCTTCAATATTATTTATTTTTAAAATTCTTTTAACATTTTGATAATTAAGTCCATGTCCCGCATTGACTCTAAGCCCCAGTTCATCAGCTGATTTTGCTGCATTTTCAAGATTTCTGAATGCAGGTTCTTCTTCAGGAGTATTAAAAGCTTCTGCATACTGTCCTGTATGAAGTTCAATAAACTGTGCACCTATTTCAGCGCTTGCTTCTACCTGTGAAAAATCAGGATCGATAAAAAGACTTATAATAATTCCGTTATCAATAAGAGGTTTAATATATTCATTCAGGTGTTCTTTTTGTACTACAACATCAAGTCCGCCTTCTGTGGTAAGTTCCTGTCTCTTTTCGGGAACAAGAGTAATACTGTAAGGCATAATTTCCAGTGCAATTTTCTGCATTTCATCAGTTGCAGCCATTTCAAGATTTAATCTTGTTTTTATCGTCTGTTTGATTAATTTTACATCTCTGTCATTAATATGTCTTCTGTCTTCTCTCAGATGAACTGTAATTGCATCTGCACCTGCCAGTTCTGCTATAGCGGCAGCGGTAACAGGATCAGGTTCTATGCCGCCCCTAGCCTGTCTTATTGTAGCAACATGATCTATATTCAGTCCCAGTGTAGCCATTTAAAACTCCTAATCTCTTTTATCTTTTTTTATTATAATTTATTGTACAGTTTATATTTTAGGATATTATGTTCAACATATACCCGAAAATATTATCCTAATTCCAATTGGTAACAGGTATAAATTTTGAAAAATTTACTTGCTATATCCAGTTCGTACAGATCCAGGGGGAACGGAGAAACCCTCCTTGCTTTATGTGAAAAATTTTTGCCTGAATCCGAATTTTTAACAGAAAAATTATACCTCAAAGATTTAAATATCAAAAACTGTACAGGATGCATGAAATGTGCAATAAACAAACAATTTTGTCATTTAGAGGATGATTTGAAAACTGTAACTGATAAAATTTTAGTCTGCGATTTTTTATTGATAAGTTCTCCGGTGTATTTCCTCGGTGCAGCATCAATAATTAAAACCGTAAATGACAGGCTATTAATGATGAATAATATTATAGACTATTCACAAAGAAAGCCTGCCGGAATTATAATTACTGCCGGCCGAGAAGGATGGGAAGGACTGTCTGTTCAAAATATCAGTATATTACTGCTTACGCTCGGTTTTAATATCAAAGACATATTGATTGCATATGGGCAGGGTCCGTCAGAAGTTCTTATGGATGAAAATATAGAGAGTAAAACAAAAATATTTACGAATAGAATAATTGATGCCAATTACAAAGTTTCGAATCTTTCAGATAGATGTCCGGTATGTTTTGGAAACAACTTCAATATTCTGGATCACTCATCAGTTAAATGCCCTGTTTGTAATTTAACAGGTAAAATTCCAGACTATAAAGATAATAAAACTTTGATCTTATTCTCTGAAAGTGATATAAATAATAGTCGGTGGTCTGAAAAAATTTTAAAAGATCATATGGAAAATTGGATAGCCGGTTCAGGCCAGAGATATAAAGAAAAAGTTAAAGAAATTTTAAAAAGAAGAAAACAATTATTGGGAAACTGAGGATAATAAAATGTCAGAAAGCGTTGCAAATATGATTAAAGTTGTATTGCCTGACGGCAAAGAAGTTGAACTCAATGAGTATTCAAGTGCTCTTGATCTTGCGGGTAAAATTAGTGAAGGTTTAAAGAGAAATGCCGTTGCTGCTGAAGTAAATGGTAATATTGCTGATATAACCACAGTTTTACAGGATGATGACCAGGTCAGGATATTAACCTCAAGAGATTCTGAAACTTTAGGCATATTAAGGCATAGTACAGCTCATGTAATGGCTCAGGCTGTCCAAAAACTATTTCCGCAAGCAAAAATTGCAATAGGCCCAAATATCGAAAATGGTTTCTATTACGACTTTGATATAGAAGGGCATTCTCTTAGCGTGGATGATCTTCCAAAAATCGAAGAAGAGATGAAGAGAATTATTAAGGAAGATCAGATATTTGAGCGTTCTGAAATTAAAAATGTTCAGGAACAGATAACAAATTTCAGAGAAGATGGCGAAATATACAAAGCCGAATTATTGATGGAACATGCAAATGAAAGACTTACTTTATACTTATGCAAATCAAAAGAAGAAGGAAAAGTATTTTTTAATGACTTTTGCCGTGGACCTCATATTCCTTCAACAAAATTTATAAAGGCATTTAAACTCTTAAGCGTTGCAGGTGCATACTGGAGAGGTGATGAAAAGAACAAAATGCTCCAGCGTATTTATGCTACAGCTTTTTGGACAAAAGAAGACCTTGATGAACACCTGCACAAACTTGAGGAAGCTGAAAAAAGAGACCACAGAAAATTGGGAACTCAGCTTGATTTGTTCAGCATAAGAGAAGAAGTTGGTTCAGGGCTTATATTATGGCATGCAAATCTCGGCGTAGTAAGAGAAATGCTTGAAAATTACTGGAGAACAGAGCACAGAAGAAGAGGTTACGATATTGTATATTCCCCTCATGTGGCAAAATCTCAGCTCTGGGATATTTCAGGCCATAATGATCATTACAGGGAAAATATGTTTTATATGCAGGTAGATGAGCAGGATTATGTTTTGAAGCCGATGAACTGCCCGTTCCATATTCTCATGTATCAGGCAAACAGGCATAGTTATAGAAATTTACCTATTAGAATGGCTGAGCTTGGAACTGTTTACAGATATGAAAGATCAGGAACCATGCATGGATTAACAAGAGTGCGTGGATTTACCCAGGATGATGCTCATATTTTCTGTACTCAGGATCAGTTTGTTGATGAAATCAAGAAAATTATTGATTTTGTTGATGATACTCTCAAACTTTTTGATATGGAATATTCAATAGAGCTTTCTACAAGACCGGAAAGCTTTGTAGGCGAAATAGAAAATTGGGATAAAGCAGAAGCAGGCTTAAAGCAGGCTCTTGAAGAAAAGAATCTGACTTATGATCTAAATGAAGGTGATGGAGCTTTCTATGGCCCAAAAATTGATTTTAAAGTTAAGGATGTACTGGGAAGAACCTGGCAAAGCGCAACTATTCAGCTTGATTTTAATTTACCGACAAGATTTGATATTAAGTATACTGAAAAAGACGGAAGTTTACAGACTCCTGTAATGCTTCACAGAGTTATTTTCGGATCAATGGAAAGGTTTGCAGGTTTATTAATTGAACACTTTGGCGGAGCCTTCCCAACTTGGATTGCTCCTGAACAGGTTACAATTATTCCTATTGCAGAGAGACATACTGAATATGCTGAAGCTATTTATGAAAGCCTTAAAGATCAGGATATAAGAGTGCGTCTTGATGACAGAAGCGAAAGCATGAATTATAAGATCAGGGATGCCCAGAATAAGAAAGTCCCTTACATGCTTATAATTGGAGACAAAGAAATTGCCGAATCAAAAGTCTCTGTCAGAGCCAGAGGAAAAGGCGACATAGGTTCAAAAGAAGCAGGCGAATTTATAAGCATTCTCAGAAAAGAAATTGATTCAAAGGGTAAAATAATAATTAATTAATAAAAGAATTATTATCGTCTTAAATAGTCAGTTATTTTTTTAAAATTGTTCTTTACAGATGTAAAGAACAATTTTAAACATAGAGATGATGAATCTTTATAATTCTGGCTAAAGAACATATCTACGTAATTAGGAGGTAACCCTTTTTTTAAAAGACAATAACAGGCATATGATTTACTTACTTCATTTATAGTTCTATTAAAAGATTCTTTTGTAGCGGGATTTATGTTTATACGCATTTAAAAACCTTTGCTAAAGTACTTACTATTATATAAAACAACATTGGTAAAAAAATTGTCAAAGAATACATTGTTTTTTAAATTTTTGTAATTTCTTGAATAAATTCTTTTATTAATTACAATAAGGAAGATCAGTATAGATAATGAGGATAGAATTTATGAAAAAAACAGTTAAAGATTTAACCGACATAAAAGGTAAAAGAGTTCTCGTTAGGGTAGATTTTAATGTACCTCTCGATGATAATGGCAATATAACAGATGATACACGTATCAGAGCTGCATTGCCCACAATTAATTATCTCAGAGAAAATGGCGCAAAAGTTGTTATAGTTTCCCATCTTGGAAGACCAAAAGGTGAAGTGAATGAAAAATACTCACTTGCTCCCGTGTCAAAAAGGTTAGCTGAATTAATAAACGCTCCTGTATCATTCTTGAAAGATACAGTTGGCAGTGAATCTTTAACCAATGATGTTAACAACTTAAAAGAAGGTGAAGTAGCACTGTTAGAAAATATCAGATTCTATCCTGCTGAAGAAAAACCGGATAAAGATCCTGAATTTGCAAAGAAACTTGCTGTTTTAGCTGATATATACGTAAACGATGCTTTTGGTGCAGCTCACAGATCACATTCATCAACAGCCGTTATTACAAAATATGTTAAACCTTCTGTTTCAGGATTGTTGATGGAAAAAGAGCTTAAGATGCTAGGTCAGCTTCTTGAAAAACCGGAAAGACCTTTTATTGCTATTATTGGTGGAAGTAAGGTTTCAACAAAAATTGGAGTCCTTGAAAATCTTCTCAGCAAAGTTGATACTCTAATTCTTGGCGGCGGCATGACATATACGTTCATGAAGGCTCAGGGATATAACATTGGCAATTCAATTGTTGAAGATGACAAGCTTGATGTTGCAAGAGATCTTATGAAAAAAGCAAAAGAACAGAATGTTGGTCTTCTTTTAGCAAAAGATGTAGTAATAGCAGATTCTTTCAGCAATGATGCAAATACAAAGATTGTATCCACAACAGAAATGCCAGATGGTTGGGAAGGTGTTGATATCGGCCCTGATACAAGAGAAGAAATCAGACAGGTAGTTTTAAATGCAAAAACAATCCTTTGGAACGGTCCTGTTGGTGTATTTGAAATTGATAAATTCGCTGGGGGAACTCATTCAGTAGCACAAAATGTTGCTGATGCTACAAAACATGGTGCAGTAAGTGTACTTGGAGGTGGTGATACAGTTGCAGCAATAGAGAAATTCAAGATTGATCCTGCTTCCTATTCACACATAAGTACAGGTGGTGGAGCAAGTCTTGAGTTTATCGAAGGTAAAGAACTCCCAGGCGTTGCAGCTTTAGATGATAAATAAAGAATAAACTTTAATAAACACAAGAGAGAGCTGTTTAGCTCTCTCTTGTGTTATAATCGTTAAATATAACTGGAGTAAATTATGCAGGAAATTATTGACAACACAGAACAAAGAAGTGGAAAAATCTCAAAAGTTCTGGTTTTTGATATAGAAACGCAAAGAGGATTTAATGAGATCAGTACCATATCAGAGATGGGTATTGCTGTTGCTGTATCCTGCGATTGCAAATCTTGTGAATATAAGTATTATACAGAAGAAAATGCTCAGGAACTTGTCGAAGATATTTTTAATGCAGATGTTGTAGTTGGTTATAACTGTATAAGTTTTGATTATACAGTGCTAAAAGGTTACACAGACAGAAATTTCAGCTCTGTAAGGACTGTAGATATGATGCGTATCGTTCAAGGTTCGCTTGGATTCAGACCAAAGCTCGATAATCTTCTTGAAGCAACATTTGGGGAGAAAAAAACAGCAGACGGGTTGCAGTCTTTAAGATGGTGGAAACAGGGCAAAGTAGATTTAATAAAAGAATATTGTTACCACGATGTAAGACTAACAACAGCCCTTTATGAATTTGGCAGGGATAACGGTTTCGTGTGGGCTAGAAATAAAAGTGGGCTGAAAGTGCAAGTTCAGGTTAAGTGGTAAAACGAATAAATTAATATAAATGTTAAATTACTGTTTCAGCGAATACGGAACTGGCATGCCTATTTCATTATATATAGTCATTATTTCAGGGCTGAATTCTCTGCCATTCATTAATCCCGTAAACACTTCAGCCGGAAAATCTTTTTCTTTTTTATATGAATATTCACCAACTTCATTCTTTATAAGTGTTCTTATTCTGTTTTTTTCTCTTTCATCAAGTTTTTTAAAGTAATCTATATCATCGAGTTTAAACTTTTCAAAATTTTTATCATAATTTTTTGTAAAAAATTCCGGATTGGTTTTAAAATGCAAAAAATGTCCAACCAAATGATAAACAAGGGATTTAGGATTATTTTCAAGGAGATAACCATTATAATTTTTTTCTGAAACAATTTTTTGCAGGTTTTTTTCATCCCATTTAAATTCAAAATTATAGAGTAATTCAGGTTTTCCTTTATCATTTATTCTAAATTCAGCCCATCCGGGAGTGCGTTCAGAATTGGATGGCTGTATTGAATGCAAGCCACTAAGATCAATTCCGGCATTATTTATGTCCTGAATAGCATTTGAAAAAAGTTTTGCCGCACCAGCATTTTGGGAAAAGTTAATTCCAATGTTTCCAAGTAATTTTCTTGTTGTTTCTGTAGCTTTGTCAATTTCTACCTGATTTGAAGAACTTTTTCCATCAATATAATCAATTAGTTCCTGTCTTTCTTCCGGTGTAAGATATTCTATATTATCTTCAAGATAAGAAATTCTACCTTTAGTAGCGCCAAATGAAATTTTTTGAGGGGTAGTAGTTTTAATAAAAACGTCATTTGCAAGCATTTCAAATTCAGGTTTAGACAAAGTAAAAGAATTTGTTCTTTTAGATTTTGATATTGCAGTTATTTTTGAAAAATTATTTCCTAAGAAATTAATCATAACTATTTCTTCTTAATATACTTTCAATTATTTTAATGTAGGTAAAAAGAAAAAATTGCTAATTTTATTTCTAATGTTAAGAAAAATATAAAATTTAGATATCTGTTCCGTATAAATCGTATTCACTTGCTTCAGTTATTTTTACATCAACAATATCACCCGGTAATAGAGCTTTTTCTGAATTTATATAAACGAGTCCGTCTATTTCAGGAGCGTCTCTGTAGCTTCTGCCAATAATTTTTCCTGATGAAGTCAGGGTTTCAACAATGGCAGGTATAGTTCGCCCGATAAAAGATTCGTTAACTTCTTTTGAGATAGTCTGCTGAAGTTTCATCAGTTCCTTATGCCGTATTTTTTTAATTTTTGCAGGCACTTGCTCTTTTAGACTGTATGAAGCTGTATTTTTTTCTCTTGAATATTGAAAAACTCCAAGTTTATCAAATTTGTGTTTCTTCATAAAATTGTATAAATGTTCGTAATGTTCTTCACTTTCGCCTGGAAATCCTGTAATAAAAGCTGTTCTTATTGCAATATCAGGAATATTATCTCTTAATTTTTTGATCAGGTTAGAATTATCGATAGATGGTCTGTTCATGAGTTTTAATATTTCAGGGTGGCTGTGCTGTAGGGGGATATCGATATATTTGACAACCTTGTCAAGACTGGCGATGACCTTAATAAGCTTATCGTTAATAAGGGAAGGATATGTATACATTATTCGTATCCAGGAAATATCTTCTATATCGTTAAGTTTTTCAAGAAGTTTTGACAGAGAGGGCTTTCCATAAATGTCTTTACCGTAGCTTGTTGTATCCTGAGCTATTAAAACTACTTCATTTACACCCTTTTTGCCGAGTTTTTTTGCTTCTTTAACAATAGATTCGATTGTCCTGCTTCTGTAACTGCCTCTTAATGTAGGTATTATACAGTATGAGCAGGAATAATCACATCCTTCCGCTATCTTTATATAAGAGCTTGATCCGACAGTTATTTGAAATCTGTCAGCTTTTTCATTGTAAGTATATTCAGGTGTATCTGAGACATTGTATACAGTTTTCTTTTTGCTGCTTATAGATTTGACAATATTATAAATATTATCAATATCGCCTGTTCCAATTACTGCAAGAGCTTCAGGAACTGCTTCCATAAGTTCATGTTTGTATTTTTGAGCAAGACATCCTGTGATAATTAATTTTTTACCTGTCTCTGCAAGCCTTACAATTGCTTTTACCGATTCTTTTTCGGCTTCTTTAATAAAGGAACAGGTATTAACTAATATAATATCAGCCATCTTATCATCAAGGCTGATATTATAGCCATTTTTATGAAGTATTCCAAGCATTATCTCGGCATCTACCAGATTTTTTGCACAACCGAGATTTATTAGACCTATTGTTGGTTTCAAAATATTTTTCCTATTGATTGTAAGATATTATATTGTGTCATCCTGAATTTATTTAAGGATCTCTGCTCCTTTAGATGCTGAAACACCAAGTAGGAACATAGTTCTACGGCTCTCTTATTCGTCTAGAATTGCGGTCAGTTCAGCATGACAAACAATTTTATCGTTATATACTATCTGTAGTTGGTGAATTGAAGAGCAGTGTTATAGTCTTCCTGTTTTTCTTTCAGCATTTGTATTACTTGCTGGAGATCATCTCTGTTTTTTCCTGACACCCTGACCTGATCGCCCTGAATAGCAGCCTGCACTTTTAGCTTTGTTGACTTGATATCAGCAACAATTTTTTTAGCTAATTCCTGAGTTACCCCTTTTTTTAACAGAAATGTCTGCTTTACATTACCGCCAAGAGCGTGTTCTACTTTTTGAGGATCTAAAATTTTGACATTTAAACCTCTTTTAGTCATTTTTGAATATAAAATATCGAGAATATTTTTTAATTTTAATTCATCAGAGCTTGTGATTATGATGCTTTTATTTGCTTCAAGCTCGATTTCACTTCCACTGCTTTTTAAATCAAAGCGGGAAATTAATTCTCTTTTTGTCTGATCAACTGCGTTAACCAGTTCCTGTTGATCAAATTCAGAAACCACATCAAAACTTTCATCTTTTGCCATAATTAAATTCCTTATTAGTATTTGATAATAAGTTAACAAAAATTAGATTTTTAGACAAGTTATCCTATAAGTACATCTTTTATATTTATACAAAAGACAAAACAATCGACTGAAGAATACCTAATGCAAGAAATGCTACTAGTGGAGATAAATCCATTCCTCCAATAGGCGGAATTAATCTCCTAAAAGGTTCTAATATCGGTTCTGTTACGTCATGTAAAAGTTTAAACGGCTGATCCCACCAATTAATATTTGGAAACCAGCTTAATAAAATCCTGATAATTAGAACGAGCTGTATCAGGTTAAATAATTGTTCAACAGCCTGATGAATACTTATCATTTTATCCTCCTAAATCCTTATAAGCGTGAATGTTCAAGCACATTGCCACAGTCGCACAGGGTTCTTTCTGCAGGAATATTTTCAATTATAGAAAACAAAAGTTTTCTCAGCTTTTCATTATTATCAAGGAAAACTTTGATAACTTCAGAATGGCTAACAGGCGGAACATCACCTACAAGACCGGCATCATAGTCAGTAATTAATGAAATATTTACAACACACATTTCAAGTTCTCTTGCCAGATAAGCTTCAGGATATTGAGTCATATTGATTACTTCCCAGCCCATTGCCGTATAGAATTTTGATTCTGCTTTTGTGCTGAATCTTGGTCCCTGAATTGCAAGAATAGTTCCTTTTTCATGAACTGCAATACCAATCTTTTTTGCAGTTGCTATTGCTATATCTCTAAGTTCAGGACAATAAGGATCAGCCGGGCTGACATGGGTTGCAATAGGTCCTTCATAAAAAGTATCAGGTCTGCTCCATGTTTTATTAACAAACTGATCACAAATTACAAAATCACCGGGCTTTATGTGTTTCTGAAGACTTCCTGCTGCGCATGGGCTGAATATTCTTGATACACCAAGTGATTTCATAGCCCATACATTAGCTCTATAATTGATCATATGAGGTAATATACTGTGTTTTTTTCCGTGTCTTGGTAAAAAAGCAACTTTTTTATCGCCAATTTTTCCGATTGTGATATCATCACTCGGCTGTCCGTATGGAGTTTCTACTTTGATTTCCTGAATATCTTCCAGAAAGTTGTAAAACCCTGATCCGCCGAAAACACCTATATCTGCTTTATTTGTATTATTGATAATCATATTTTTCCCTTATAAAATTCTACTCTTTTGAATATTTAATAATTTATATGCTTCTATGTCAAATTATTACACGAAAATGGAGCAAGAAATTACGGAAGAATTCTTTGCGGCAAAGGTACCTTTTCTTTAATCAAATAGAGTTTTTAAATGAAAAATGATGGATTAGAAGTAGTCTAAAAAATAAAAAATATAATCGAATAGGGCAAATAAAGCCTGGAATATACATAAAATTACCAACTTGATATTGTAGAAAAGTATTATTTTTTATAAATATGTTATCGCTAATTGTTATAAAAGATCCTGATCCATTGTTTATTTAAAAATAGTTAAATATGCCTTAAACTTTATACAGATGTGGCTCAAATTATCCTGTAAAAATATATAGAGTTATATAATGCGTGTTATACGTTTATCGGGAGGGAGAAAAAATGATTACGGGGCAAAGATACGGAGAAGGAATTTATAGTTCCAATGTACTGGAATTCAGAAACGTATCAAAAGATATTCTCCCATGGCTTGAAAAAATAGCTGTAGAGAATAACTGTAGAATAGAGAAAAAGGAATGGAGAAGTAAATATAACAGTTATGTAGTTTATGACTATGAACCATTCTGTTCAGACGGTTTTGAAATAAGCCTGACAATTACTTCAACCAATAAGAATTATCTGAAATTCATAAAATATTTATATGAAAATAAATTAAAAACAATTGAATACCTGAAGAATTGTCTGGCTTCATAAATTATGGATTAACCAGTTTGGCAAAGTCTGGACAAATTTTGTTATAGCAGCATTCCGGGCAATTTTCCAGGGGTTGTTCTGTTGGAATAAAATATTTATTTATGATCTTTTCTGAAATATTCAGTATAAGGTTTTTTGTCATATCAATACACTGAGTTTCAGCTTCAACGCTCAGCTTTTCATTGATTTTCAGGAAATATAAACTAAGTTTTGCAGGGATTAAATCAAAAAAATCTCTGCAAATTAGTGCATAAAAGTTTAATTGCAAGTTATCGGGATGAAGACTTCTTAAATTTCCTGTTTTATAATCAATAATATCAACATACTTATCTTTTATAATGTCTACCCTGTCTATATAACCGCACAGTGTTATGTTATCAAGCTTGCAGCTAAAGCTTTTTTCAATAAAAAGAGTGTTTTGAATTGCTGCCAGATTTGTTTCAGAGAAAAGTTTTAATTGTGATTCACCTTTATCTTTGAGTTTTTGATTTATAGCTTTGTCTTTGCTTATATCTGACCACTGCTTTTCGAATAATTCTTTTTGTATTTCGTTTTCTATAGTTCCTTTTGATTTAATAATTTCTGAGACATTTTTTAGAGCTCTGTGTAAATTACCGCCGAATTTTGTCATATAAGAGGGATAAAAAGGCCTTTTTTCCACGTACCTGTAGTAATATCTCTTTGGACAGGTGAGATAAAAATCCATCTTTGTATAGCTAAGTCTTAGTTTTTCAGACATTAATATGAGCCTTCCATTCTCTATACAATTATAGTCTAGCATATAGAGACAGAATAAATTTTAAGCAGACATATTAAAGTATTTTTAGTACTTAATATTACTTAATGATCATGTAAAGAAAATATATAGATTTTCAGTTTTCAAAAAAAATGATTGTATAATAATCATAATTAAATCAAGAGTGTACTTTATACATTTAATATTTTTTAGAAAAAATAGACAATCCTTATTAGAACTGGAGTTGAAGATATGCAATCTACCGCAGTAGCAAATACAATAAAGTTAATTAAAAATAATTCAGATTTGGGCAGAAAATTTCCTAAAGAAGTTATCCCATATCTTTTAAAGGCAGCAGAAAATTCAGATGCTCAAACACGCAATGATATAGAAAATCAGATTGTTAAAATCGGAGAAAGTGCTATACCAACTCTAGTTAATTCACTTGAAATCTCAACAGGATCTACAAGAGCACTTGTTGCTATGTCATTAATTAGAATCGGGTTTTCAAGTATAAACTGTTTAAATACTGCTTGCAGAAACAATCCTGAATTAAACTGGATTGCAGAATATATTATTAGAGAAATCGAAGGAACGAAGAGATCATTAGGCAGAAACTTTGAATATGCAGAACTACAGGAAGTTCTCGTAGGATAACTAAATCAATAAAAAAAATACCGGGTTAAGTACCCGGTATTTTTTTTATTGATTTTTCTTTATTCTGATGGAACTTGTTGTTTATTAATATGTCTAGTAATACGGGACTTTTTCCTAGCAGCTGTGTTTTTGTGTAAAACACCTTTTGAAACTGCTTTGTCAATAATGCTGTAAGCTTTATTTAAAGCGGCTGTAAGTTCTTCTGATTTAGCAGCTTTAACGGTTTCAAGAACCTTTCTGATAGCTGTTTTAACAGCAGATTTAATTGATACGTTTTTTAATCTGTTACGTTCTGATATTTCTGCTCTTTTTTTAGCTGATTTAATATTTGCCAAGGTATGCTGTCTCCTTAATTATTTTAAATACGAATTTTATAAATACTAGATCTGAGGATGATCCACTAAATTATATTACATAAAAGTTGAGTGTAAATAGTTTTTTTATTAGAGGTTGGGATTTAAATAATCTTATTATGGTAAAAAAGAAAAATTTGAACAAAAAATTTTATTCTTAATAAGTATGGTCAAAGTTTTTCTTCTTAGTTATACTAAATAATGAAAATATGGTTTTTATTCCCAAACTTCTGGTTTTATTAGCTGATATTCTCATTTTAGATTTAATTTATTCGGTATATTTAGAGAGTTTTGCGTAATTTTTCCGGTTAGTAAGAGTATTTTAGAAAAAAACAGGGTAATTCCTTTAAATTATGATTGAAAATATAAGAAATTTTTGTATTATAGCACATATAGATCACGGTAAATCAACATTAGCAGATAGGTTGCTGGAAAAAACTTCAACTATTGCTCAAAGAGATATGATGGATCAGCTTCTTGATACCATGGATATTGAAAGAGAGCGTGGTATTACAATCAAGCTACAGGCTGCCAGAATGAATTATAGAGCGCAGGATGGCAAGGATTATATACTAAATTTAATTGATACTCCGGGACATGTGGATTTCAGTTATGAAGTTTCAAGAAGCCTTGCGGCATGCGAAGGAGCATTGTTAATCGTAGATGCTACACAAGGAGTCGAGGCTCAGACACTTGCAAATGTTTATCTTGCAAGTGAGCAAAATCTGGAAATCATACCGGTTATTAATAAAATTGACTTACCGAGTTCAGATCCCGAAAGAGTTAAGCATGAAATTGAAGAAGTATTAGGTATTGATGCTTCAAATGCGATTCTTGTCAGTGCAAAGTCAGGCATTGGAATAGAGGATGTATTAGAAGCTATAGTAAAACACGTACCGCCTCCGGAAGATACTTCATCAAAGCCTTTAAGAGCGCTTGTATTTGATAGTTATTATGATGCTTATATGGGCACAATAGTTTACTTTAAAGTTGTAGATGGAAATATAAAAGCTGGTGACACAGTTAGGTTTATGGCTAATCACAAAGAATATGAAGTTCTTGAAATTGGATACATGAAACCAGCTAGAACTCCGGCTAAAGAGCTCAAAACAGGTGAGGTAGGATATCTTGCAGCATCTATTAAAGAAGTTTGTCAATTTGTAGGCGATACAATCACACAGGTTAATAAACCGGCCAAAGAGTCATTACCGGGTTACAAAAAAGCTGTTCCTATGGTATTCAGCGGATTATATCCTGTAGACAATGATCAGTATCATGATTTAAAAGATGCTCTTGAAAAATTAAAACTTAGCGATTCAAGTATCACATTTGAACCAGAAACATCTTCTGCTCTAGGCTTTGGATTTAGGTGCGGCTTTTTAGGCTTGCTTCATATGGAAATAGCTCAGGAAAGAATTGAAAGAGAATATAATATTTCTCTTATAACAACAGCTCCAAGCGTTGTATACAAAGTTACAAAAACTGACGGTAGCGTAGTTTCTATTGATAATCCGGCTAATTTACCATTACCTCAGTTTAGAGAGAAAATTGAAGAGCCTTATGTTAAGGTAAATATTTTAACCCCGAATGATTATGTTGGTTCATTAATGGACCTTTCTCAAAACAAAAGGGGAATTTATCTCGATATGAAATATGTTGATGATAAAAGAGTAGATCTTCAATATGAAGTACCTTTAAGTGAGTTAATCACAGATTTTTATGACCAGTTAAAATCAAGATCCAAAGGATATGCCAGTATGGATTATGAATTTTCCGGTTATAAGGAGTCTGATCTTGTTAAGCTAGAAGTTATGCTTGCTGGAGAAGTTGCAGATGCGTTAAGTGTCATTGTACACAGGGACAGTGCATTTTATGTGGGGCAGAAACTGACAAGCAAGTTAAAAGAACTGATTCCGAGACAAATGTTTGAAGTTCCAATTCAAGCGTCTATTGGTGGTAAAATAATTGCAAGGACGAATGTTAAAGCAATGAGAAAAAATGTCCTTGATAAATGCTATGGTGGGGATATAACAAGAAAAAGAAAACTCCTCGAAAAACAGAAAGCCGGTAAAAAACGGATGAAATCTATTGGAAAAGTTGAAGTACCTCAGGAAGCTTTTATGGCAGTATTGAGTTTGGAAGACTAGAGGATGAATTATGTACAATGATGATGTTCTGGTAATGATACTTGCCGGGGGTGAAGGTAGAAGATTATACCCCCTTACAAAAGACAGGGCAAAGCCTGCTGTTCCTTTTGGCGGAAGATATCGTATAATTGACTTTGTTCTTAATAATTTTGCTAATTCAGGTTTTTATAAGATAAAAATCCTGACACAATTTAAATCTGATTCATTAAACAAACATGTTTCACGAGGATGGCCTGTTTCTCCTTTCCTGGGACAATACATTGATCTTGTACCTGCGCAGATGAGAACAGGAAGTGAATGGTATAAAGGTACTGCGGATGCAATTTACCAGAATATTAATACAATCTATGATGAAAATCCGGCTTATGTATGTGTATTTGGCGGCGATCATGTTTATAAAATGGATGTCAGGCATATGCTTGAATACCATAAAGAAAAAGGCGCAGGTTTAACAATATCCGGTATTCCTGTTCCTATAGAAGAAGCTCATCATTTTGGGGTAATGGAAGTGGATGAAAACTGGAAACTTATAGGTTTTCAGGAAAAACCAAAAGGAAGTCCCAAAACAATACCGGGCAGACCTGATATGGTGCTGGCTTCAATGGGTAACTATATATTCAATAAAGACGCTATTATAAAAGAACTTAAATCCGATGCTAAAAAGTCGTCCAGTCATGATTTCGGACGGGATATCATTACTCATATGTATCCAAAAGGTAAGGTCTATGTTTATGACTTTAGCAGAAATCGTTTACCGGGAATGTCTGAAACTGAAAGGGGATACTGGAGAGATGTAGGCAGTATAGATTCTTACTGGAAAGCCAATATGGATTTATTGGACGTGCAGCCTGAGTTTAATTTATACAGTAATGAATGGCCTATCAGGACTTTTAACTATAATTATCCTCCTGCAAAATTTGTATGGGAAGAATCAGAAAGAATAGGTATGGCAACTAACTCATTAGTATCAGAAGGGTGCATCATCAGTGGTGGCCAGATAAGCAGATGTATTCTTTCTCCTAATGTCAGAGTTAACAGCTTTTCAATTGTCAGAGAATCTATCATAATGGAAGATGTTAACATAGGTCGGCATGCTGAAATTAAAAGAGCAATTATTGATAAGTATGTAGATATACCTCCTTATACAAAAATTGGTTTTGATAAGGAAGAAGACCTTGCAAGAGGTTTCTATGTCACTGAAACAGGAATAACTGTTGTTCCTAAAGGAGCTATTTTATGATTTTCAATAATAAATTGTTATTTATAGCAACAATAATAATATTTATTTTTGCAATATTTACTATGCCGGAGGTTAAATCTGTTCCTCCAAGAGCAAATCTATTACCGTCTGACTATAATACTGGCATAACTTATAACCAGGCTTTAAAAATGAAAAAGCCAATGGCTATCAATTTTTATGTTGACTGGTGTCATTATTGTCAGCAGTTTGCTCCAAGGCTTGAAAGTCTGCGGAAACAATACGGTTCAAGGATGAATATTGTTCTTGTGAATGCTGAAAAACCCGGTGGAGATAAACTTGCAAAAGAGTTTCCAATTAGCGGATATCCTTCTTTATATCTTTACGCTCCGAAAACAGGAAACAGAACTTTTGTAAATCAGGCTATTTATTCAGATAAAAAACTTTTAAAAGCTGAATTTGACAGATTTTTAAAGTTTAATAAATAATTTCACCTTTATTCACAATCATTAGAGATTGAAGTTAGTTATCGATAACTAATAAAAATAAAATTGTTTTAATTCATATGTACCTATTTGTAGCCCTTTACTTCTATTTTTTAAAAATATTATGTTAGTTATCGATAACTAACATATAAAGAATTATTAATAATCTTGTTAACCGACAAGGGGTTCAACTCATTGTTAATAATCTATAGAATGCTAAATTGGTCAAATAATATAATAAGGAGAAATGATCAGTGAAAGCATTATATTTAAAATTAATTGGTGTTTTATTTCTAATTGTTATTGGCTTTAATAATACTTCTTTTGCTCAGAATCCGCCTTCCAGTGAAGCTGTTAATATGACATATGAGCAGGCTATGGCTATGAAGAAACCTGTTGTAGTTGATTTTTATGCTGACTGGTGCGGAGCATGCAAAAGGTTCAGTCCTATTCTTAACGATGTTAAAACTGAATACAGTTCAAAGTTTAACTTTGTATGCGTAAATGCGGACAAGCCTGAAAATACGGCTATAACGTCAAAATACAATATTACAAGTTTGCCTTCTGTTTTTATTGTTGATCCTAAAACAGGTAAATCTAAATTTATAAATCAGGACTATTATTTTAATCCTGCACGGTTTAAAAAAGAATTAGATGATTATTTAAAGAGCCGGACAGATTAAAACATAAAAAGCCATATTAATTATTGTGTATATTCCAGTGCCATTAAAATATCCCGGATAGCACATTGTACTTGTTATTTAGATAGCAATAAATTATTTATTAGATGTATGTCCAATAGTTTAAAAAAATAAATATTATATAATTATAAGTAATGGGAAGAACCGAAGATTTAGTAAGTTCTTCCCAGACTTTTTTATAAAACGCTGCATTATAAATAAAATGCAGCGTTTTTATTTGAGGGTACGAAAAAAACCTAATTTTTTCTGCCTTCTTTAATAAAATTTACCCGCAAAAATATTCTGGTATAATTTGATTATATGTAGTAAGTGTTTTTTAGTTAGGGAAGTAAATTGATCTTAAAGCAGCTTTTTTCCAATACCTATTATCTGGTTAAAAATAATTTAATACTTGTTCAGCCTTTATTGATTTTCTTTTTGGTATTAAGTATTTTAGTATCTCCTGTAGCATTTAGCGGTGGAATTAATATTGCAGTTATCATTATGTTTGCTTCTGTTGCAGGTCTGTTTTGTGCTTTTTGGGCTGGCTGGTACAATATGTTCCACAAAAGCATTGAATATGTAGATAAACTAAATATAACTCCTGAAGAAAAAGCATTAAATTCGTTGAATTTGTTTAAGGAATTTTTTCCGGGTGTTGGAAAATATTTTTTGAAGATAGTTTTAGGTTTTATAATTTATTTTATTTTTATTGTTGTATTAATTCTGGTAATTCAACTTATTGGGGATAAATTTATCGGATTTCCACAGAGTATCAATGCTGATGAAATGATGAAAGCTGCATCAAACAGCGATAAAGTATTGGCACTTTTACATAAAATCACTCCTGCTGACAAAATAAAAATTATGCAGTGGGATTTATTGGGGATTATAATTATTGGGTTCTTCTCTTATATAACTATGTTTTGGACGCAGGCAGTTATTTCTGAGGGGAAACGCCCTTTTAAGGCCTATTGGGAAAGCATTAAGACTGTTTTTAAGAATCCAGTTGCAACAATGGTCATCTATTCATCTCAGTGTGCAGGTATTATCGGGGTTAGTTTCATTAGTGCAGCCTATTCGCTTAATGTTGTTATTCAGTTTATAGCGCTGGTTGTTTTAACCCTTGTCATAATTTATTTTACAATGATGTCCTTTTTATACTTTGAAAGATATAGATGATTGCTAATTCTCAAAAACTAATAGCAATAGTTGGCCCGACAGCTTCCGGTAAAACCGATTTATCAATTAAAATTGCACATCTGATAAATGGGGAAATTATTTCTGCTGATTCCAGGCTTGTTTATAAAGATTTTAACATTGGAACTGCTAAACCGACAAAAGAAGAACGTATGCACGTTCCGCATCATCTTATAGATATTACTGATCCATCTATAACATATACGGTTGGAGATTATAAACAGCAGGCAGAAAAGATTATACAGGATTTGCTGCAAAGAGGAAAAGTGCCAATTATTACGGGAGGTACAGGTTTTTATGTAAAAGCACTTCTTGAAGGTCTGGATATTCCTGATGTTAAGCCTGACAAAAAGTTCAGGGAGGAAATTACTGAATTCTTTACGAGAGAAGGTAAAGAAGCTCTTTACGAATTATTAAAGCAAAAAGATCCTGTAATTGCTGAAAAACTGCATTTAAATGATACGTTCAGGATAATAAGAGCACTAGAAGTTCAAAATGCACTGGGAAAACCTATGTCTGAAGTGCAGGCAATGTCAAAACCAAAATATAATGTAATTTATACAGGACTGAATGCAGAGAGCAGAGATTTTCTCTATGACAGGATAAACAGGCGTGTTGATATAATGATTAAAGACGGACTTGTTGAAGAAGTTAAGTTTTTAGTTAATAAATACGGAAAAACTCTTTCTCTTCTCAAAACTTTGGGGTATAAAGAGATTTGTGACAATATTGATGAGTTAAAAACTCTGGAAGAATCCAGAGAAGAGATTAAGAAAAATACCAGAAACTATGCAAAAAGGCAGTTGACCTGGTTTAGGGCAAATCAAAACATAAAATGGTACTTTATTGATAAAGAGTCAAATGAAGAAATTTGTCAGTCGGTTATAAAAAGATACAATGATGGAATATGATGTAATAGTAGTAGGCGCGGGACATGCAGGATGTGAAGCAGCAATAGCAGCTTCAAAACTTGGGATGTCTGTTCTTTTAACAACGATTAATCTTGATAATATTGCGCTTATGCCCTGCAATCCTTCAATAGGAGGTCCGGCAAAATCTAGTCTCGTTAGAGAAATAGACGCTCTCGGGGGTGTTATGGGAATTGCTGCTGATGAAACTTATATTCAGATGAAGATGCTCAATTCCAGTAAAGGACCTGCGGTTAGAGCTTTAAGAGCACAGTCCGATAAAAAAGCATATATGAGATATATGCGGAGTCTTCTTGAAAAGCAGGAAAATTTAAGCTTGAAACAGTGTATGGCTGTTAATCTTATTGTCGAAGACAATAAGATTAAAGGTATAACTGACGAGTGGGGGCTTGAATACAGGGCTAAAGCTGTAATTCTTACAACAGGCACATCATTAAACGGCAAAATATGGATAGGATTAAATTCTTTTCCTGCAGGAAGAGCAGGGGAATTTCCAGCAACAGGGTTGTCTGAATCACTTATACAAAATGGTCTGACATTAGGACGTCTTAAAACAGGAACGCCGCCAAGAGTTGATGCCAGATCCATTGATTTTTCAAAGATGTTAATTCAACCCGGCGATGAAGAACTTAATTTCTTTTCCTTTGAACCTGATAGGCCGATAAAGCAACAGATACCCTGTTATTTAACAAGAACAACTCAGGAAACTCACAAAATAATTAATGCCAATCTTGATAAATCTCCTATGTTTTCTGGGCTTATTAAGGGTAGAGGTCCTAGATACTGTCCTTCTATAGAAGATAAAGTCGTAAGGTTTTCTCACAGGGAATCCCATCATATATTTATTGAGCCTGAAGGCAGTGATACATACGAAACATATGTTCAGGGTTTTTCAACGAGTCTTCCTGCCGATGTTCAGATTGAGATGCTTAGATCAATGCCGGGAATGGAGAATGTCAAAGTTCTTAAACCGGCTTATGCGGTAGAATACGATTATGTACCTGCTATTCAGCTTTCACATACACTTATGACTAAGAAAATTAAAGGACTTTTCTGTGCAGGACAGATTAACGGAACAAGCGGATATGAAGAAGCAGCCGCACAGGGGCTCCTTGGAGGAATTAATGCTGCAAGATATTTAAATAATCAGGAAATGATTACTCTTTCAAGAAGCAGTTCATATATAGGTACTCTTATAGATGATCTTGTTACAAAAGACATAGATGAACCATATAGAATGCTGACTTCCAGATCCGAATACAGACTTATACTCAGGCAGGATAATGCTGATTCAAGGTTAACTCCTATCGGGTTTGAGGTCGGGCTTATAAATCCTGACAGGTGGCAAAGGTTTTTAGACAAGCAGCATAAGATTGAAGAAGAAAAAATCAGGCTTGAAAATACAAGAGTAAGGCCGGAAGAAAGAGTTAATAATATCCTTGCTGATTATGATGAAAAAATTGAACATGGATATAGTCTTGCTGACCTTATCAGAAGACCAAATCTTAATTATGAGGTAATAAAAAGAATTGATATTACTGCTCAAGAACTAGATCTTTCTAAAGATATTTATGGTCAGGTTGAAGTCGAACTTAAGTATGCCGGTTATATTAACAGGCAGAATGCACAGATAGAGCAGGCAGATAAGCTTGAGAAAATCAAAATTCCAAACGACTTTGATTATCAGTCGATTGAGCAGTTGCCTCAGGAAGCAAAGGATAAGCTAATAAAGATAAGACCTGTTAATCTGGCACAGGCTTCAAGGATAGGCGGTGTAAATCCTGCTGATATTTCTGTTTTGATGGTTGTACTTGAAACAAAAAGAAGAAACCGGCTTGTTGAATCAAACAAGTGATAAATTTTTTAGAATGTCAAATGTCACGAATGTCGGCAAACTCGGATTTTTAATCAAGTTAGATATCTCTCAGCACAGCCTATTGAAAAATCCTCAAACATGGCCGACTCGCTTTAATTTGACTGCTTACAAGAACTGCACGAAACCGTTTCATAAGCTCCAAAATAACCCCTTGCTGATAAATCTTTTTCTCTATATTTATCTTCTTTATTTGAGAGTTTGAAGAAGAATGCGGTAAACAGATGCTTTTCATGCCACGTTTGTTGTTTTAGGAATGTTTTGTCCGCAAGGGATTATTTTTCCGCCGATGAAAGGTTTCTAGTATTTCTAGTAAGCTATTACTGGTGTTTGACAGGCTAAAAATGATTTTTATAGCTGTCTTCCTTAAATAAATTTATCGATTATTTAATTTTATAAGTAGCTGTTTGTGTCCAAAATATTATTAATAATCTTGTCTAACAAGGGGTTGTAACCCCTTGTTAATAAGCCTTAGAATGCAAATAAGGAACAAAGAAAAAATTCTTACGTATTGTGTCATCCTGAATTTATTTCAGGATCTAAATATCAAAAGATGCTGAAACAAGTTCAGCATGACACATAGACAAGATTTAAATAAATGCCTAAGAATTTTTTCCTGCTTCCTTAGATATAATTTATAAAGGAGAATGGTATGGCTAAGAATATTAATATATCAGTTGAAAAAAGAGATTTCTCTGTTAATACCAGACAATTGCGTGCATCAGGTAAAACTCCTGCAACGGTTTACGGACATAACTTTAAAAATTTATCAATACAGCTTGATGCAAAGTCATTTATAAATATATATAAAAAAGATAGAACAGCAATATTTGATCTGCATTTAGAAGGTGAAACCTATAAAGCACTTGTAAAAAAAGTTCAATATGATAATATCAGTAGTGAAATTTTTAATATTGAATTCAATACGGTCAAGGCAGACGAAAAAGTTAAAATTACAGTACCTGTTGAAATTATTGGAGAGTCTCCTGCCGCTAAAGCTGGAGGAATCGTATGGAATCCTATAACAGAAGTTGAAGTAGAATGCCTTCCAAAAGATATTCCAACCAGCGTTAAAGTTGATATTTCAAAACTTGAAAATATTGAAGATGCGTTTAGAGTCGGAGAAATTAAGTATCCTGCAGGTGTGAATGCTGCATCTGGATATGAAAGTGTTGTTGTCAAAATAAATCCCAAAACTGTTGAGTCAATTAAAGCTCCTGAAGAAACTTCAGAAGCGGCATAAATCCTTAAATGTATTAAGATTATCTTTATGATTAATTTAAAATGGAGAATTTATATGGCTGAGGTTATTTTAAGAAAAGCTGATAATGCTGATATAGAAAAAATCCTGTCTTATATAAATAAATTTATGCTTGATGGAGAAAATGTTTTGCCAGAGCAATTTATTATTGCGGAAGTTGATGACAAGCTGGCAGGATTTGGAAGAATAAAGCCATATGAGAATATTCATGAACTTGCCTCAATTGGGGTTTTAGAAGATTATAGAAAACTCGGTATTGGTTCTAAAATTGTCAAACAGATAATTGAAATTTTTCCCGATAATGAAGTCTGGCTCACTACAAAAATTCCTGATTATTTCAGAAAACTGGGTTTTGTTGAAAGTGATAATCCGCCTTTTGAAATACAGGAAAAATGTTGCAGGGTATGTGCAAGTGTAAGCGGATCAAAATTTATGTACTTAAGAAAATCTTAAGAATGATATAAATTTATTGCATCATTCCATACTAACAGGAATCTTGCAGTAAATCATCAGATCTCTTGAGATATAAGGATTGTAGTAGACTAAAAATTTCAAAAATCGAACCGCAAATTTTTTTAATTCGCTCTGGAATAATAATTGATAATAAAGACAAATATTTCTGCCAGAGCTTCACCCCTGAAGGGGAACAAAAAATTTACTGTGGTTTTCGCTTATTACTCACTCTAATAAACAGTTTTATAGCTACGATTTTGCATAAACTTTCACTCAGTTTGATGGTTAAGTAAGTTTAAATTTAAAATAAGAAAATAAATAAAGAGAAACTTTTTGATAAAAAGAAGTGAAGAGAAGATGGCTGGTTGGCATAGTAGTAAAAGTTTATGCAAAATCTCCGCAAGAAAAAAGTTTAAAGAGTGAGTACATAAGCTGTTTATTGTTATTATTGAATTATATGCCTATTGTATGATCCCTGATACTAAAAGGCAGCAGTTTATCTGGATAAGCTTTTTGCTTCAAGATGATCCTGTACTGCTGGGAAAAGATTTGTACCGGTTCTTTTTTCTCTGAATAAATACTGCATTTTGGGCAGGATATAACCGAGGAATGCGTTGCATATCAATATATTTACTACTATTCCTGCTCTTTTAACCTTTTTAGTCTTTTTAAAGAAATTTTCAGAATCATTTAAAGGAGCAGTTTTAATATAATCCTTAAGATGTTCAAAAACCTTTGCTACCTGTTTTGTTTCAATAAATTTATCAGGATTTGTAATAAATTTGCCGTCTTTTTCTACAATATCAATGAGACCGCTTTTTCTGGCTGCTTCAAGAATATAGTTTTTAAAACCTTTTTCCTTGCTATATCCATTTTCTTTAAGGTTATCATTAATAAAATTAATTACTGTTTCTTCAACTTCATTAAGATTCTTTTTCTGTAATTCATTACTTAATTTATTAAATTCTTTAGGATTAAAAATTGAAGTATCGATAGCTGGAAATTTATTAAGAATTTCAGTATTTGTTTTTGCTTCATTTATAAATTTCTTAAAGTTATCATCCTCTAGAACAGTTGGATCAAGGTGGATAGGTGTTTTAAAGAATTTTTTAGATACGGATTCAATTCCTTTTTTGATATAATCGCTTGCTACAAAGAAGAAGAATATAATTCCGGCTTCTTTAAACGCTGTTTCATACCTTTCCTGAGGTTTTCTATCGTAACTGAAAACCCTTCCGCTTGATATGCCAAGATCAATTGCAAGCATGCTGTTTACAGGACTAAGCTGGGAACCTTGAGCCATATTAATAAGCTTGCCAGGTATGTCAAAAAGTCCGCCTTTAAAATTTATTTGATCCTTATTTTTTGCTTTATTGCTGTTAAATGCAGAAAATGTGACTTCTGCATTTTTACTAAGTCTTACTGCATTTAATCTTTTGGCATTTAAAGCTCTTTTTTCTTGTTCTTTGCCGGTAATTGTTGCTGTTAACCATTTATTTAATCTGGGAAGAGCAAATGCAATTGTAAGGCATGGAATAACAGTTGAGAATAAAACCTTGCCTATATGTGTTTTTTGATATTTTGGAGCAGATTTTAAGATCTTATTGTCAAATTTGTCGATGGCATTCTCACTAAAAGCCTGAATGTTGTCTTTATCTAATAAAATTTTCTTTAAGTGTATTTTAGGATCGAGTTTTAGTGCTTTAAAAACCGTCTTATCATAAATCCATCTAAATAGAGGAACGCCGCCCAACCAGGCTATTGAACCTCCAAATTCATCTATAAATCTTTCTCTTGCCTCATGCTTGCCGCTTTCAATGCTTTCCTGCGTCTTGCCTTTATAGCCTTCATGATAGGCCATTCCTACTCTGCCTGTTATATCAGCTGCGTCCTTAACTCCGAACAGCCATAGAGAAGAAGTGTTATTTAATTGAGAATATGCTCTTGTTGCTAATGATATATCCATTTAATACTATTATTGCCTCCGACGTACTTCCAAAAATCCTACAATCCCCAGAAATTATTCATCCATCTGACAAATGGGGTATTTGCCAGTGTCTGAATATTGCGTCGTTCTAAATTATTCATCATTTGGTCTTTCTCCGTTTTACTTTAATTTGATCACTACTATAAAAACTTCGACCTTTTAAAATGTGCTATTTTTAAGTTTTTTTTTAATTAAATGTAACATTTGCGAAGGGGTGGGTTTTCCTGAGGAAAAGTTCGCTCATCAAAAAAGAAAATAAAAAACCTCCCTGATTGCAGGAGGCTTCATGTCAAAATAAGTATACAAAAAAGGTAACTTAACAAGCCTCCAGGAGTCTTATTACGTTACGTCGATTATTGTATACCACATTCAAAAACATGTAAGCACCTTTTAAAATTATGTTTTTAAGACAGTGTAATATTAACAATCACATATCTCGTTGTCAATATTAGTCAGTTTGAGGGTGCGGAAAAATTCTGATTTTCTGGGAAAATCAAATTTTTCAAGCCCGACCTAGGAAAGGTGAAAGGCAGTTGTGGCGGCGAGGAGCCGGTACTGCTGCCTTGATACTAGATCTTTAATAGTACTTGATTTGATTAATATATTGTAAAATAATCTTACTTATATCAATAAAATTAAATTATTGATAATGTTATCTAATTTCAGTCTGTCAGACAGCAGTAATAGCTTGCTAGAAATGCTAGAAACCTTTCATCGGCGGAAAAATAATTCCTTGCGGACAAAACAATATAAATACATCAGTCGTGGAATAAAAAGCATCGATCAACCGCATTTTTATACTAACTCTCAAACAAAGAAGATAAATAGAGTCAAAAGATTTATCAGTAAGGGATTATTTTGTAGCATATGAAGGTTTCGTGCAGTTCTTGTAAGCGGTCAAGTTTAAGCAAGTCGGCATGTCTGAGAATTTTTCAATATGTTGCGCTAAGAGATATCTAACTTGATTAAAAATCCGAGTTTGCCGACGTTCATTATTTCTGACAGACTGAAATTTTTATAAATAATGATTTATTATTTAAATTGGTATTAATGACATGAGGATAAAAAAATGCAAATAACGGTTTTGGTTGATAATAATACTCTTATTGGAAGATATTTTCAGGGTGAACCTTCATTATCTTTTCTTTTAGAAGAAAATGGTAAAAAAATTCTTTTTGATACCGGATATTCAGATGCTTTTATTAATAATGCCCGTAAAATGGGAATTAGTCTTTATGATCTTGATTATGTTGTCTTATCACATGGTCATCTTGATCATACATGGGGATTGAGTTCTCTCATAAAGCTTTATACAGAAGCAATCTATGAAAAAATTAACTTCAAAAGACCGGAAATAATTGCGCATCCTATGACTTTTTTATCAAAGTCAAAAAATGAACTAAAAGAAGTTGGATCAATTCTTTCAGAGAATAAGCTTACCAGAAACTTTAGCTTGAACCTTTCGAAAGAACCTCTCTGGATAACAGAAAAGCTTGTTTTTCTCGGTGAAATAGTAAGAAAAAATGAGTTTGAAGGACGGAGAGTTATGGGGAATCTTCATCATAACTCTGAAGAAGAAGATTATATGATAGATGATACAGCTCTTGCTTATAAATCACCAAAAGGCATAGTTGTGATTACAGGCTGCTCACATTCCGGAATATGTAACATAATCAAACAGGCAAAAGATATTTGTCAGGATAACAGGGTTATTGATGTAATAGGAGGATTTCATCTTTTAAATCCTTCTTCGGAACAACTAAAATTTACTCTTGATTATCTTAATAAAGTAAAACCTGATATTTTACATCCCTGTCATTGCGTTGATCTTCAATCAAAAATCGCACTTTCTCAGGTAACAAACGTAAAAGAAGTAGGTGTTGGTTTAAAACTCGAATATCAATAAATTCTGTTTAAAAACAGAACTTTTTAAGCGAGACTTTTAATGACAGAGATCTTGCAGTAAATCCGTAAAAACCTTGCAAAATAAGGTATTCAGAAAATATAAATTTAAAAAGTTATACATTAAAAATTTCAAGATTGAACCGTAAATTTTTTTAATTCGCTCTTGAATAATGTTTGATATAAAAGACTTTTACTTACACAATCGCTCACCCCGCAAGGGGGAACAAAAAATTTACTGTATTTACCGCTCATTACTGACTCTAATAAACTATTTTAAAGCTACAATTTTGCTTAAACTTACGTTTAAATTGAAGTTTATATAGTTTTAATTGAATAAAAAGAAGATAAAAAAAGAGAAACTTATTGAAAAATTGAAGTGAAGAAAAGTTGGAGGGTTGGCATAGAAACATAAGTTTAAGCAAAATCTCCGCAATAAAACAGTTTAAAGAGTCAATACATGAGCTTTCCATCATTTTTATTAGATTTTAATACTATTGCATGATTCCTGTTAATGAGTTAATAGATGATTATTCATTACAGGTTTTTGAATATGTTTATCTTTATCAGATAATTTTATATTTTGTACCTGAACAGCTCCTATCATAGAGGTTATTGTAAAGAAGCTAATACATAATGCAAAAACCTGAATATTAACAAAGAATTCAGCTTTTTCAAATGTTGAGATATATCCGATTATAAAAGGAATAATCAGGAATAAAGATAGTATTATTCCAAAAGAATAAAGACTATGTATAAATGCTATTACAGTAAGAATAATCAGTGATATAAGGTAAAGTGTAAAGATTATTGCCAGTGCTACACCATATTTGGAGTTGAAATCTGTTGTAGTTTGGCTTCTTATGATTTTTTTGCCAAATATAAATCCTGCTATCAATATTAAATTTATTAATAGCCCTGGTATTATTATAAAATTATTTACATTAATCATTTTGAGACTCCTGATGGACGAAGGTGTATTTTGGCGTAAAAATTATAATTTAGCTGATGAGATTTCTTCTCCCTCAACAGATTGAATTGGTTGGCCATTATATTTAGACAGCTTGTTAAAAAATTTTATAGATTTATCTGCAACAAATTTCTTTTCATTATCAATTACAATGAGATGATAACTGTTATCTAGTTCAATATATTCTTTTATTTCTGATAATGCATTATTATAAACAAATTTTGCACTCTTTATGCTAGTAAGGTCATCTTCTTTAGAATGAATCACTATAAAAGGAACCTTAACTTTTTTAATATTCTTTCTTATATGTTTTGAAAATTTCATTAATTCAAGTATACAGGTCATGGGTATACAGTCAAAAGCAGTTGCATTGGACTGATCGTGATAAAGAGAACTAATTTTTTTCCTTACTGTTTCGTTTTTTATTCCGTATGGTTCTGATTCAGGAAAATCATAAAAGAATTTTAGTATGGTATAAAGTCCAAAGGGCATAAATATCCTATACCAGGGAATTGTCCATCCATCAAGATATAGAGTGGTTGATAATCCAGCAATTCCAGCTACATCCCTATCTTGTTCAGCGACTGATAAAGCAAGCAAAGCTCCCATACATAAACCTGCGATGTAGACTTCTTTATAATGGCTTTTCAGATAGTCGAAATCATTTATGGCAAAATTCTGCCACTCCTGCCATCTCGTTTTTTTTAGATTGCTAATACTGCCGCCGTGACCTGGTAAACAGGAGCAGTATACGTCATAACCTGCCCGATACAAATATTTTGCATATTGTCTCATTTCAAAAGGACTGCCTGTCATTCCATGAAACAATAATACTGCTCTTTTATTTTCGGCATGTTTTAATTGAAATCCATCTTTGGAACTCAAGCAGTACACCTCTTGAATAACTGGTCTAATAAATCAATAGCCATATCAATCTCTTCATTAGTTATGTAGAGTGAAGGCGCAAGAGTCAGAACATTTTTATAGTAACCGCCGACATCAAGTACAAGACCACATTTTTTACCGTTATATTGAAGAGTGCCTGTTAAGCCTTCATCAACTATCTGGTCACATAATGCTTTGCTTGGTGTAAATCCGTCATTTTCAGTAATTTCAAGTCTGAGAGCAAGTCCCATCCCGTCAACATCACCGATATGTTTGTATTTAGCTTTTAATTGTTTTAATCCTGCGAGGAACCTTGCACCTTTTGCTCTTACCATGGCTTCATGATCGACTTCTTCGAGCATTGTCATAACTTCAAGACCTGCTCTTGTTCCGATTGGGTTGGAGGAGAAGGTTGCATGAGTTGAACCAGGAGGGAATTTTTCAGGGGTAATCAGATGAGCTTTAGCCCAGACTCCTGAAAGTGGATTGAGTCCATTGGTTAATGATTTTCCAAAAGTAACTATATCTGGAGTAACTCCAAAGTTTTCAATTGACCAGAGTTTTCCTGTTCTATAGAATCCCATCTGAACTTCATCACTGATCAACATAATATTATGTTCGTCAAGAACTTTCTTCATTTCTTTGAAATAGCCTTCAGGAGGAATGATATATCCGGCTGTTCCCTGTATTGGTTCTGCGAATAGAGCAACAAATTCTGTTTCTCTGGTTTTTATATCGATCATTGCGTTATATTCGTTCTCGAATAATCTTTCAAATTGTTTTACACAATAGAAATCGCAGGTTTCTTTCTTTTTTTCATAGAAACAACGATAGCAATATGGAAATGGTGTGTAATGTGCACGATCACTAAAGTGATTGAACCGTCTTCTGTACCTGTAGCTGGATGTCATTGATGATGCACCAAGAGTTCTACCGTGATAGCCACCCATATAAGAAAACATAAGATTCTTTCCGGTGTGATTTCTCACTAGTTTAATAGCATCTTCTACTGCACAAGAACCGCCAACGTTAAAGTGAACCCTGCCTTTTTCTCCGAAGCGTTTTTCGTTGGCAAGACATATTTTTTGAGCAAGGAGTGATCTGTCTTTGTTAATGAACTGTGATGCAAGCTGAGGCATAAAACTCATTTGATCAATGACAGCATTGTTTACCCGTTCATTTCTGTAACCAAAATTACAAGCTGAATACCACATTTGAATATCAAGGTATTCAGTATCGTTTTCATCATAAATGAATGAACCTTCACTTTTTCTAAAAACCTTTGGCGGGTTCAAATAGTGAACAGTATCGCCATGTGAACAATATTGGTCATCAATTTTTATAATTTCTTTATCTGATAGCGTATCCAGCTTCAACATTAAAATTAACCTCCTGAGCTAAACTCTGTTGTACATCGTTAAAATTTTCAAATTTTATAAAATCAATGCTTCTGTTGCTGCAATAATCAGCTAATTTCTTCTTTGCGTATAAAATATCGGCATGTTTTGATGCGCACATATCAGATCTCCCATCTCCGATATAAATGATTTTACGTTCTAATGCGATGTTTTTTATAGTATTACATTTGCACATACCCGCCTGTGCTTCACAAGCTGTTCTGTTATGGGGAAATGATGCAATTAGTTTGTCATTATCAAGTGTTATCCGGTTAGAAAAGATTTTAATATCTTTTATTCCATTTTTTTCAAGAATTTTTTCTATGAAGAGTTTGAATCCGTCACTTATTATATAAAAATCAATATTTTGAGCTTTAATATTATGAATAAATTCAATAAAAGTATTATCAATTTTAATACTGTCAATGAATTCATTTAACAACTCTTCTGAGAAGTTGTTTATGCAGTCAAGTTGTCTTTCGAGGCATTCTTTTGAGCCGATTTTTCCTTCTTCCCAAAGTTCTTCAATTTCAAGCCATTTTTTATCGGCATAAATTTCAAGAAGTTTATCAATAGTATCTTCAGTAGTTATTGTTCCGTCAAAATCACAAAATATAACGATATCATTCATCATTTATTTATCCAGCATTAAAATTACAATATAGGGATTTTACTTCAGTCAAATTTATATTTCAACTGTTAATAGAGCTACTTTACTCTATTAGTATATATATTTTGTTATGACTAAATTATAAAAGGGTAGCAGAGATCTTTTTAGTAATAACAATACATTTAATATAAAACTTAATATTTTTTTATTTATATATTTATAATTAAAGTTGAATAAATTGAATTAATTTCAATAATAAAAATACCAAGGCTTTAATTAATAAAGTTTTAATTAATAGATAATTCAGTTTAATCGTACAATTAATGATCTTTTAAATATAATTTTCTACTTATAACTAGATAAATCAGGTTTTATTACTGCTTTATAATTTAAATTCTATACCTTTAACGCTACGAATATAATAAACCAAACAGTATGATTATATTTTAGTCTCACTAGTTTTCTATTCTAATATATAGACAAGCGGGTATGGATAAAACTTAGAAAGTTGATAAATATATACAGTTTACGAGATGTAAAAGCGTAGCTGAAATAATCAGGATATCTGGATTTTATCCTGATTACACGCTTAGTATGTAATTTATTTAAAATTAGGAGGTAATAGTAAATGGTAAATGTTATTAATGGGACAAACTATAGTGAATCATTAGTGGGAATATCAAGAGATTCAAATCTAATTCGGGGATTTGGCGGAAAGGATCAGTTATTTGGTGCATCACACGCGGACACTCTTGATGGGGGAATAGATAATGACATAATATTTGGCGGTTCAGGCGATGATTCAATATTAGGGCAGGCCGGTAATGATGATTTATACGGAGATGCGGGTGATGATACAATATCTGGCGGATGTGGATGTGATTACCTTTTTGGGGATGCCGGAAAAGATGTATTATATGGTGGCAAGAACTGTGATGCATTGGATGGACAGGAAGGCGAGGATGTTCTTTATGGAGAAGCTGACAATGATCATTTAAACGGTGGAAATGGAAAAGATACTCTGGATGGAGGCACCGGAAATGACAACTTGTCGGGTGGAAATGCAGAAGATCTCCTTATAGGAGGTTATGGAAATGATAACCTTAATGGTGGAGAAGGTAAAGATACCTTGATTGGTGATAAAGGTAATGATATGCTTAACGGTGATCAGAGTGATGATACATATAGTGGTTATGCATTTAATTTTGGAATCGATACCATAGATGATACAGGAAATACAAATAATGATATTCTTTTACTCGGCGGACATACAACCTCCAGCTTTACCTTTGGTACGTACGATAAAGACGGGAACGGCAATATAGACGGTCTTCTTCTAAGATTAAATGCAGGCAATCAGATAAGGATTAATAATTACTTTGATGATACAAGCAATGATGTTCAAACGAGCGGACCTGGAGTCGGAGAAATTGAAACCCTTCATTTCTCAAATGCAGATCTTGATTTTGCAGGAGTTCAGGCTCAATTTCCATAAGTTTATTGTAAAATTTATAACACTTTTTTATCCTCCGGTATACTGTCCGGAGGATTTTTTTGGTCAAAGATTAAGCGGTGGTAATAAATAAAGAATAACTGTATGTATTTTACCTAAAGGATTAGCCCGAGTCGGCAGGCCTAAAATGCACAGCAGGATTATATTAAAAAAATACTTTATGTTAATATCTTCTTAATATCTAACATATAGAAATAATAATGGGTATAACTCAATGGAATCGAGTAAATTTTGCATATTAGGAGAAGAATTTCATTTTGATGATGCTTTTTTAAGCCTTAATAATCCAGAAGCTAAATATGCCGTGCTTAAAGAACTAGGAAAAAGAATTTTATTTCAGAGATATTTTAATGAGCTGAAAATTTATCCTGATAACTATGATCTGGAGCCTGAAAGTCTGCTCCAGAAATTTTGTACGCAATACAAAATATCTTCACCTGAGGAGTTTGAAAACTTTCTTGCTAATAATAAACAGGATAAGGATACTTTTGTTGAAAAGCTTGTATATGAGGAAAAAATCAGTCATCTAAAAAGGCTTGTTATAACTTCTCATAGTATCAATGATTTATTTTTGGAGAAAAAAATGAGGCAGGATGCGGTCATATTTTCTTTAATCAGGATAGAAAAGGAGATAGTGGCTAAAGAGCTTTATTACCGTTTAACACATGATTTACAGGATTTTGGAGAAATGGCAAAGCAATTTTCTGTCGGAAATGAAGCCAGGCATGGAGGAATTGTAGGACCAATTCAACTGCAAACTTTAAATCCCGAACTTAGAAGCAGGTTAGTTTCAATGCAGGAAGGTGATATTAGTGAGCCTTTTACAGTTGACGGCAATCAATTTTTAATAGTAAAACTCATCAGATTTGATCGAATAACTTTAAATGCGCAGATAGAAAATAATTTAAGAGATGAACTATTCGAACGATGGATTATCAGACAGTTAAATCTCAACAACTTTGCAGCAAATCTGTACCATCCGATTAACGATCATTCCTAAAATAATATGTAAAGTACTTACAGTATTTATCGCTGATAAAATGGAGATAATTCAAGTGGAATCAAATAATTCGGATATTAATGAAATCATAGATAATCCTAATGACTCAGCAAGAAAAATTATTCTGGGAATTGGTGAAGGCATTCCTGAAGAAGATATGGCGTCAGATTATCTTCTTTTAATACTAAGCGGGAGAATTAGAGTATTAAAGGTCTTGAATACAGGTGAAGAAAAGACAATAATTCTTTTAAACAGCTGGGATACTTTCGATACAAACGTTAAAACATTAAAATTTATTGCTTCTGTTGAAACAGAAGTATGTTTTATTCAGCGAGAGACTGTTTTACAGGATAATAATCTAAGAAACAGATATGAAGAGATCCTGAAAATATTTGATCAGGCTGATAATATAATAAATAAACCTGTGTTTAATGCTGTTGAACAATTTGAAACAGTTCAGATTGAACAGCCTGATTCAATAGATGAATCCGGATCTTTTGAAGATATTCAGTTATCGATCAGAAACTGTATTATTCAGGCTCTTTCTTACTATAAACAACCTGTTCCTGATATACATGATGAAATATTTAATGTTGAAAATATTAAAGAGCTTCAAGAACACATAGAAATTATTGGCTTTAAAACAGAAAAATACTTTTTAACATGGACACAGTTGCTTAATAGCCGGTATCCACTACTCCTTGAAGATGAAAAAGGAATATTCCACTGGATAACAAGTAGAAGGGGCAATACTTTAATTGAGAAAATCAAGGGTGAATATCATCGTTTTATGCCGGATGTTAAATACTTTGAACATAATTTTTCTACAATTTCTTTAACTCAGATAAGAAATAGGGACATTTCCAAAGCAGATCCGTTTAGTAATGCATGGTATTTTAGCCTTTTTTGCAGTAACTGGTTTTTGACAGTTCAGATGATTTTTTCATCAGTTATAGTCCAACTATTAACATTGGGAATGCCGATTTTTTATATGGTTATATTTGACCGTGTGTTTGGCAGGCAGAATCTTTCGGCATTAGATGTCATATCTATTGGTATGGTTGGGCTTTTGGTATTTGATCTGTTTATAAAAATGCTGCGATCATACATTCTTGCTCATTTTACCGAGATTATCGACAAGGAAAGCGTTGGAATTTCGCTTCATAAAATATTCAGCATTCCGCTTTCAAAAGCAAATAGAGATGTTGTTCGTGGATTTATGGAGCGTTTTGGAGAAATTGTCAGGACAAATCAGGTTTTAGCAACGACATTTCTTATTTCATCTTTGGATGTCATATTTTCTTTTATAGTTGTTCTTTTTTTATTCTATTTACATTGGCAAATGGCGCTTGTGTCCATTTCACCATTAATTCCGGCAGCAATTTTAATTTTTTGGACAGGTCCAAGGCAAAAATGCAGAGGCATCGTATTTAATAAAGCTCAAAAAGAAAATCAGTCGAATCTAATTGAAATTCTTGAAAATAATGAAACTGTCAGATCAATAAATGCTACAAATATACTTTTAAATAACTTAATCCAAAAAACTTGTGAATCATTTGAAAGAAACTTTAAAGCCAGGTTTGATCAGGTCAGCAGCGGAACAATGCTTGGATTTATAACGGGGCTTGGTTCGCTTGCTACATTATATTTCGGTGCATATGAAGTACTCGAAGGCAAAATGTCTTTTGGTATTTATCTTGCGATAAATATGTTAGGCCGAAGTTTTGTAGGATCAATAATGAAGCTTTTAACTTCCTTACAGCAGTATCAGGAAGCTATGAATACTTCCAGTCAGCTAAAAACTCTTTTTATGATTGAAGATGAAAAGGAAAGAAATAACGAAGGAATTTATCTGAGTGAAGTATCCGGCCATATCAATTTTGTCGATGTATGTTTCCGCTATCAGCCGGAATTGCCGGTTGTTTTAAATAATATTAACCTTGAAATCAGACCGGGAGAAAAAGTTATTCTTACAGGTAAAAGCGGCTCCGGTAAAACAACTTTGATTCGTATGCTTCAAAGATTATATGATCCTATCTCAGGCTATATAGTACTTGATGGTTTAAATATTGCTGATATAAGCCTTGAAAATTTAAGAAGTGTAATTGGAGTAGCACTTCAAAAACCGGGCATATTTTATGGAACAATAAGAGATAATATCACAATAGGCAATCCATACGCTTCTATGGAAACTATTCTGGAAGCAACATCCCTAACTCAGCTAGACCAGGTTCTCTTAAAAGTTCCTAAAGGGCTTGATACACCCGTGCTTTCAATGGGATCAAATTTTTCGGGCGGGCAGATTGCTCAAATGGCTCTATCAAGAATTTTAATTATAAATCCCAGAATCCTTATTCTGGATGAGGCGCTTTCTGCGCTTGATTTATCTTTACAAGGGGCAATTTTTACAAAATTATTTGAAAAATTTAGAAATTCAACCTGTATTTTTGTAACTGATTACATACCTGCCCATCAGCAGGCGGATAAAATTGTGGTGCTTCAGGAAGGACAAATAGTTGAACAGGGCAAGTATGCTGATTTAATAAAATCCGGAGGATATTATTATCATCTACATGCAAACGAGTTAATATTTTCGAAGGCTCGAACGAGTTGATAAAAGCTAGAGATTTAATGTTGAGGTGAGATAAATGAACAATAGTCCCAAAGTTATTCCTATTCAAAAGCCTAACACTCCATCGTACATTCATCTTACAAAAAAATCCAAAACATACGGTAAAAAATCATTTTGGCTGAGCTTTGGTCTGATATTTCTTGTAATACTTGGATTTATTGCTATAGGTTTATGGTTCTGGTATGGACAACTAGAAGAATCAGTTCCGGGATCGGGTCAGGTTATTCCTGAAGGACGTATAAGAAGAGTTATGTCGCCAATTACCGGTGAAGTAACAAAGCTGTATGTTCAGGAAAATCAAAAGGTAAAAAAAGGGCAGCCATTAATGGAGCTTGATCCTCAACTGACTCAAATTGAACAAAGCGGGGTTATGGAACAGTTATCCCTGCTCAGGCAGGAATCAAATGCATTAAATCAGGCACTTTCAAATAACAGGAGAAGATTAGGCAATTCAATTCAAAGCGCATGGGTTAATGCTACAAGACAGGCATTTCAATCTCAGATGGATGCTGCAAATATGCAGATATCTAAAACTTCATATCAATATAAAGAGGCTGTTGAAAAATACAATCAGGTAAGAAACACGCTTTCTACCGGTGAAAAAATGCTCAAACAATATGAAGAATTATATAAGGAAGGAGGACTTCCTGAAAAAGATTTAAAAGAATATGAACAGAGAGTAATGGAGCAAAGAGGCAATTTTGCTGCGTTAAATCAGGAAATTGAAGCAAGAAAAATTGAATATGAACAGGCAAAGCAACAACCTAGAGAGATTGTCGGAACTTATAAAAAAGAACTGCTTGGCAAGCTTTTCGATCACAGAAGAAGTATTGCTGAACTGCATACAGAAATTGAAAAGACAAATTTTACAGGAAAGCACCAAATTATCAAAGCTCCTATGGATGGAATTATAAATGAACAGGGAATACATGGCGCCGGAGAAACTGTTGCAGCTGGTGAAACACTGATATCACTTGTTCCGATTAATTCAAATCTTATTATTGAAACAAAAGTATTGAACATGGATATGGCATATATTCATCTTGGGCAAAAAGTAGCTTTAAGACTTGATGCTCTTCCATATCAGCATTTTGGAAAGCTTTATGGAACAGTTTTTGCTATATCTCCTTCAACCGTACAGGATAAGGAAGGAAAACCTTATTATTTAGTTCGTATTAAACCTGAGAAAACAACATTAAAAGAATTTACAGGAAAAACATATTCTATATTTTCAGGAATGACTGTTTCTGCTGATTTTATAACGAGAAAAAAGAATATTTTCAGGTTTTTTAGTGATCCGATTCAATACCATCTTGACCGAGCTTTCAGAGATCCTACAACAAGATAGAACGGGATATTTTTAGAAAGAATACAATTAAATGAATTATCAATTATTTATATTTAAAAATATAGTGTTAAAGAGAGACAGGATAGGAATTTTTGTCCGTCAGCAATGTGTTATGCAATTAATTATTCTGGCAGTTTTATTATCCTGTATGCTCCCTGCATACTCAAAAAAGCCTCCTGTACAGGTTAAAAATCAAGATGAAAGTGCTGTAACATTACAAGGGAAAGTTGTAACAATTAATCTTCAGAGTATTGTGGAATATATTCTGAAGCAAAGTATTGATATGAACATAAAAAAGACACATATTGATCAGGCAAAATACTATTATAAACGATCTTTTGCAGCTTTTTTACCGTCTATTTCCGGCCAGTTACCAGTTGAAAAATTTCAGGGAGGTGAAATTTTTTATGGCCCGATTCCTGTTGATCTGGACAGGACTACGTATCGTCCCGCACTCTTTGGAGATTATCAAATTTATACAGGCGGAAAACCTATTTTTGATATGTGGGTATACAAACATCAATACAATAGGACAAAGACTTCTTATGATACGGCTCTTCAAAAAACTCTGCTTGATGCCAGCAAAGAATATTTTGAATGGTTAAAAAATTCGTCAGATGTGGAAGTGGCAAATCAGGCATTAAAAGAAGCTGAGACACAATTGCAATATAATAATTCACGTCTTAAAACAGGATTTGGAACACAGCTTGAAGTATTACAGACAAAAACTTTAATGGCGGAGCGAAAAAATCTTTTGTTGAGGTCTGAAAACAGGAAGGATACTTCAAGAATTAATCTGGCTACTATACTAAATATATCTCCTGCAATGGAAATGGAACCGGAAAAAACTTTCATTGAGCCATTAATTCTTTGGGATAAAAATTTAACTTTACCTGAGCTTTATGATCTTTCAGCAAAAACTCGTCCTGATATTAAAGAACTTACACATCTTATTGCTCAGGCCAAAGCTGAATACAAATCTTCAATTGCTGCGATGTTTCCTTCAGTGAATGTTGGTGGTTTTATGAGAGGAATAGGACCTGAAATAAATGCTCTGGACAATTCATCGCAGGCAACATTAAGTCTTAATCTCAACCTTTTAAAAAATTTGGGAGTCGGATCATGGAATGATATTAAAGTTGCAAAAGCTAAAATACAAGAAGCAATATTGAATAAAGAAAAACAGCTTAATGATATTTATAAGACCATAGCTCAGGCTTATTATGACTGCAAATTCTATGATCAGCAGCTTCAGGTTACCAAAGAAAAAATGGAAGATGCAAAAGAAGCTTACAGAATTGCTCTTGCTCGTTTAAAAATGGGTGTTGGTATAAATTTAGAAGCAATTCAGGCTCAAAGTGAATTAACCAAATCAAATCTTGAATATCAGACAGCAGTTAAAGATTATAATGTTTCACAATTAAATCTTCTTTACGAATGTGGACAGTTAACCCCGGATAAAATCCTGAGCGCTTTTAAATAATGAATACTTAAGTAACAAAATAGTGAATGAGTTACATTAAAGAACTTCTATCTGACTTGACTTGCTAATTAATTTTTTATTTAAAGTGGGAAAGTGTCATGCTGAACTTGTTTCAGCATCTAAAAAATTAACAGATCCTGAAATAAATTCAGGATGACACAATAAAAAAGTCAATAACAACAAGTGTTTTAGCTATTTAGCAATTCAGGTTATCTAGATTTAGTTTATCGTATACGATAAACTGACGAACAGAATTATAATAATGATTGTATGTTGGTATCGCAAAATTTTTTAAATATTTCTCAAGAAGCAAATTACGGATTGTTGAAACCTTTTTTAGCTTGCGAAGCGGGAGTGAAGAAAAGCTGAAGCTGCTACGGTCAGCAGGAGCTGGAGGCTTTTTACAACTCGTTCAGGATTTACACATAGCCCCTTCTTCTACTACTACCAACAAACAATTCTGCTTCAATTTAAGTCCAAAACACTTCTTTCCCATCCCTCCTTAAAATAAAACTAAAAATAAATAAAAAAAGGAGGGGCTATGTGTAAATTCGCCGCCTTAAAAGGTTTTTTACAATCCGTTATGAGCGAGTAATACAGGTAAAATTGTTCCAGCCCGAAGGGTGAGGAAGAACAGGTAATCTGTATTTATAGTTATAAGTAAACATTGTTCTGACGAATTAACAATTTTACCGGTACTATCTAGCAAACCAAACCCAAAACACAGTTTAAATAATGTAACTCAATCACTATTTTGTTACATATATGAATCTTACCGAATGAATTATCTTTTAAAATAGCTTTTGTAATTATGTTAATATGTTTTAGATTAATTTAAAGAAAGATGAAAATGACTGATTATCCTGAAATGAAGCAAAAAGAACTTGTTTTGACAGTTATTACTATAGAAAGTCTGCTTTTGTTATTAGCGTTTACATGGGCTTATTTTGCTCAAATTAATCCTTTCCATAATATAAAGACTGATTTTAAAGATATAATATTTGCTGTTTTATGCAGTATTTTGCTTTTAACTGTAAATTTTCTGGTTATTAACGTGTTTTCTAAATATGTTGCAATTTTTAAATACCTTAAAGAAGCGTACAACGAAATCACGCCAGTTGCGGCAAATGTGACATTCCCGGGAGCTTTAATTATTGCAATCTTTTCAGGATTTGCGGAAGAATTCCTCTTTAGAGGGATTCTTCAAATACAATTTGGAATAATAATAGCAAGTATTATTTTTGGAATGTTTCATATTGGCAGTAAAAAAACTGTTTGGTATGGAATATATGCAGTGTTAATAGGATTTTATCTTGGCTGGCTGTATTACATTACAGGTAATTTGCTCGTTCCCATAATCGTACACTGTTTAAATAATTTTCTAGCCTTATTTTATATGCGCTATTACTATAAAAAATATATCAGGTAAACTAATAATTACTATTATCGTTATTGTTTCCGCCAAGCTGCATCATTCCTGGCATCATCATTGTGGTCATCATAGTTTCAATAAACTGTGGGTCCATCTTTTGGCTATTTCCTGAGCCTTGCCCCATCATCATAAAAGGCATCATGCTGGCCATTGGATTATTGCTATAACCTGAATTCATTCCAGAAGTGTTCTGTCCGCCTAATGAATTCATCAGCATATTCATTTGCATGGCTTCAGGATTATAGTTTTGATACATTCCTGACGCAGATAATACTTGCATAGCCTGTGCAACTTCTTCTTTTGAAGGAGTTACTTTCTCAGACTTTTTATTTGAAAAATTCTCAAGTCTTTTAAGTGAATTTGCGTCAACCTGACCATTATTATTTGCATCATTAATAACTTTATTTAACTCTTTTTCTCTTAGAGTATCTTTTACTTTATCAGACATATAATCACCGGCTGCTTTAACTCCGGGAATGTTTGTTATTTGCGGAAGATTTTTAATTTCAGGAAGTTGAGGTACTCCACCGGCAGGTTGTTGTCCAGCTGCCGGCTGTGATCCGCCTGCTTCTTTTTGTGAACCAGGAGCTTGTTCTGTGCCTGAAACTGGTAGATCTGAACCAGAATTCAAATATGCAAGCCCTTTTTTTGCGTAGTCAACCAATTTTGAAGCTGGATTTAAAGAGATTACATTATTATATTCTTTTGAAGCCTCATCTTTTCTGCCCAGTTTAACATATGAAATTGCAAGATAATAATGAGCTATAGCATCACCGGGATCATTTTTTACAACTTTATTCATTGTTTCCATTGAACCAATATAGTTTCCGGTTTTATATTGTAAAACCCCCTGTTTGAACAGGTTAGAATTTCCCTTTGCGTATGCACTGCCAGTTATAACAAATATACATAAAATAGAAATAATCAATTTTTGCATAAATTTTACCTCAAATAATAATCGTCATTATATGACTATTTTAATTCTTTAGGGTTATTAAAACAATACTTCACTTGCTTTAAATGAATTTGAATCTGGAATATTATTAACGTTTTTTAAAAGTATAATTATTTTTTCTTTAAAATCTATTAAAAGATAGAAATTTTAGAAACTGCTAAATTAATTGTAGGAGGTCTTTATTTATCTGATCAAGTATCAAACTTTGTAAAATTCTCTCCGAAAGTAATTCTGTCACAAAATTATAAAAACAATATAAAAATCAGTTTTCCTCTAAAAGTATGAAAATATTTCATATACGTATCAAAAATTTGCAATATGTGTATAATAGTATACATAAATGTTTACTTAGTCATATGTTGTGTTATGCATTAGCGCATACCAACAAATAGTTGAACAGACTAAGACTACGGTATTTATAGAGTTAAAAAAGTTTTCGAGAGTAGGTGACGACACTGAAAATTCGGATTAAAGAAGTAGCAAGGAAGAAAAAGGGCTGGAGTCTCTATAGACTAGCTAAAGAGTTAGGTCTTCCTCAGCAGACAGTATATTCATGGGCAAACGGCAGAACACAACCGTCTTACGATAATATGGACAGATTATGCGAATCAATCGGTTGTGCAGTTGGAGAATTGTTTGAAGCTGAGCCAGTGCAGCAAAAATTAAATCTTGTTGTAAACAGCGATTAAATTTTTAAAAAGTTTGTAAAAAAGAAGCGGATACCTCAAGGTATCCGCTTCTTTTTTATGCACAATTGTAACGTGATTTAAATACTATTGCCCAAAAATATGGCACACAACTATAATAATATAGTTGTGTATTTGTTGTGGTCTAAAAAATAATTTTATGCCCGGTGGAGATTGGATATATGAAGCAAAAGGTTAGGTACATACCAACCCTTCAGGAATATATGAAAAAAAGAAAAAAGGAAAGAACGGAGTTCCTTGACCTAAGTTGCTGTACGGATTGTGACTATTACAGAAAAGGGCTGGAAGTCTGTCTTTGGGATGATAATGTTAAAATGCTGTCAATTCTAAAAACATGTCCTGTGACATATAGAGTTCTATAGGAACCTGTATTATCACTATAATTATTTAATCCAGTCAAATCTTATACCCATTTCTCAAAATTTGGTCTTTCAGCGATCATACAATGAACTCCTCCTTTAAGATTCCTAAGTGAGTAGCTTATAAAATTTTCTTCAGTCTTGTTCTTATTATGAGTTGAATGATTAGAACGTGTTGGTGGTGTTGAACCTTTTATAAAGTCTATTTGTTTTATATAAGGAATTTTTCTTAAGTAAGATTCGAACATTTTATTAAAATCAACTCCGTAAACATTGGGATTCAAATCACAATGATTTGTAATGTATACAAGATCACCATTTTCTCTTTGATGAATAATAGCATTCATAAAATTTGCATTTTCACTATCAGAATAGTCACCATTTGTATTGCGAATTACTCCGGGAATTTTAATTACGGTAAAACCGGTACTTTCAAGTTCTGATTGAATTTTTTTTGTATTTTTTAAAAAAGGTAATAATTTTATATTATTTATTAATTCATCTATTTTTACAGAAGTTTGCTTTGTCCTGTGTTCTTCTAATATATTAACTGTCGTATCATAATCATTAACAAGAATGTCATTGCCTTTAAGAGGTCTAATGCTCATATCTATATGAAAACAAGGTTGTGTAAATCCATGAATATTTTCAGATTTTATATTTAATTCTTTTTCAATTAGGGGGCTGTTATTAATGGTGACCTGATGTACGTAATTTGGTCTTGTATACAAGCTATTTTCACCAATTATTGCATATGTTTCACCATTAGATTTTTTTCCTATATAAATATTTCCACCTTCTATTTGAAAGGGCATTTCTTTATGAGGAATATCTATTTGTTCCGGTACAATATACTCTGAAGGTTCTAATAATAATATCTCTTTTCCGTCTTTATCCAGAATAAACATTTTGTCATCCTGGCTCCACGGTTTTTCGTGAAATAAACGAGATTTTTTTCTGGACTTGTTTATACGAATTTCAACGTCTGAAAGAGATGGAATTTTACATAATTCTATACCTGTTTGAAAAAAAACCTCAAATTTTTCTCTCAATCCTATTTTATGCAGTTCTTTAAAAACACTAAAAGTTCCTTCTTGATAATGTCTTGGATATTGCATATAAAGTGCTTTTATAGGACAGGCTGCATAGCCTTTAAAAGCTATTTGTTTCTGATTTTTATTGTGAAAATTATTATTGAGCAAAATATTCGTATTTAAAGAAATCATTATAAAAATACCTTAACAATATTCTTTTAATATAAAGTTTGCTGAAAATAAAAATTGCTGTCGAAAATATGTTGATATTTATATAATTTCTTGAAAAGCCCTTTCAGAGTTTAAAAATCATTTTAATATCTCTATTCAAAGAAAAAAACCTGCAATTATTACATTGCAGGTTTTTAAACTCTGAAAGTTTATTGTATAAATTATACTCCAACTGCTTCGCTTCCGCAGGTTTTAACCTGGGCTTTCAGTTGAGCAGCTTTGTCTGTCTGTTCCCATGGAACATCTATATCAATTCTTCCCATATGTCCATAGGAAGCAAGTAATCTATAGAATGATCCGCCGTGTTTTGCCGGCAGGTTTCTAAGATCAAAGTTTTGAATAATAGCAGCAGGTCTAAGATCAAAGGTCGTTTCAATTAAATCGCTGATTATATCATCACTGATTATTCCGGTACCAAATGTGTCAACCATTACTGATACAGGTTTAGCTACGCCGATGGCATATCCTAACTGAAGTTCACATTTTTTAGCAAGTCCGGCTGCAACAACATTTTTAGCTACATATCTGGCTGCATAAGCTGCGCTTCTATCAACTTTTGTCGGGTCTTTTCCGCTGAATGCTCCGCCGCCATGACGTGAATATCCGCCGTATGTATCAACGATAATTTTGCGTCCTGTTAAACCGGCATCTCCCTGTGGACCACCAACAACAAATCTTCCTGATGGGTTAATAAGGATTTTTGTTGATCCATCAGGTTTAACTTTGTCATCTCTAAGAACATAATCAATTACATGTTTTTTTAGATCATCGGCAATTATTTTTTGAATTTTTGTATTGTCACTTTCGCCATTAATTACAGGATCGTGCTGGGTTGAAATTACGATTGTATCAATTCTTGTCGGAAGTCCATCAACATATTCTATTGTAACCTGGGTTTTGCCGTCAGGTCTTAGATATGTAAGAAGTCCATCTTTTCTTACCTGCATAAGTCTTAAAGCAAGTCTGTGAGCCAGGCTGATAGGAAGTGGCATTAATTCCGGTGTTTCATCACAAGCAAAACCGAACATAATACCCTGATCACCAGCGCCTATATTATCAAGCTGTTGATCATTTAATTTTGGAAGACCGCGTGATTCAAGAGCCACATTTACACCGCCTGCAATATCAGGTGATTGTTCGTCAATGCTTGTTAAAACAGCACAGGTTCTTGCATCAAATCCGCCACTGGAACTGCCGATATAACCGATACTTTCAACGGTATCTCTGACAACTTTTGAGATATCAACATAACAGTCTGATGTAATTTCGCCTGAAACAAGGACCATTCCTGTTGTAACTGATGTTTCTGCTGCTACTCTTGAATTTGGATCTTTAACTAGAAATGCATCGAGAATGGCATCTGAAATTTGATCACATACCTTATCAGGATGACCTTCAGTTACAGATTCTGAAGTAAATAAAAATCTTTTTGATACCATAAGTCTAAAACTCCTCATAAAATAAATTAACCTCGACACACTTATCAAGTATATAGAGGTTTCAGTTGGTATTATAAGTTTATTCTTATATACCAACTTATCTCTCAGGGGAATTAGCATATCAGCCATTGTGTAGTCTGATAGTACTATCCTGCTGGAATTAGCACCTTGTATTTACTAGTAATTAAAACGGTGAGTTATCAGATGTAACATTGCGTTTTGAGTAATACAGGTTGCCGGGCTTCATAGGGCCAGTCCCTCTGCCACTGCGCTTCAGGGTTTTCTTTATTAAAAGATACTCTTTAAAAAGTTATCTGATTAAAAAGCCTCTCTTAGCGCATACTCTTGATAAGTTGTATTAATGGAATATTAGAATAAATTAAAAATTAGGTCAAGGACTATTGGAATAATTTTTAAAATCAAAAGAAATATTTTATTATTTTACTTTTCAGTAGTTGTATTGGTCAGGGTTAAGAGTAATCCTTCAACAATATTTCTAAATTCTTTTGGAGGCAGTGTATTTAAGATATTCATTGCGCTCATTAAAGTAGGATTTTTATCGTACCAGCGTCTTTTGTTTGAGGCTTTATACAGTCCAAGAACTTTGGCCGTTCCAATACTTAAGGTATTTTCTTCAATCTTTCTGTTTTTTCTTATAAGATTTGCAAACTGAATAAGAGTAACAGCGAGTTCTTCCTGAATATTTTCAGGTAAATTTTGCATAAGATTTAGAACTCTGTCCATCCCTGAATCATTATCATACCATCGATGTTTTGAATCTTCTTCAGTCATTAATAATTATCCTTAAGTTAGTATTTCTGTTAATTATTAAAAATTATAGATTAATTCGGTTGTTTAGGCAAAAAATACACATTAATTTAAAATAATAAATAACAGAGATCATGCAATCGTATGATAATTCAATACAAATAACGTAAACAGCTTATTTACTGTCCCTTTAAATAGTTTTCTTGCGGAAATTTTGCTTAAACTTATGCTCCCATTCCAATCATCGATCTCATCTTCACTTCGATTTATCGCAAAAGTTTTTTTTTATTAATCTTCTTAATTACCAAGTAAAACTAATATAAGGCAAACTGAGTGTAAGTTTAAGCAAAATTGGAGCTATAAAATTGTTTATTAGGAACAGTTATAAGCGATAAAAGCAGCAAAATTTTTTACTGCCCCGAAGGGGTGAGCTCTTGCAGTTATTTATTTCTTATAGAGTGGTCGATAAGCCAAGAGCGAATTTAAAAAATTTTGTGGTATCAATATACAATTTTGCTGCATAATCTCTGTAAATAATACCTTTGTTTGTAATTTCAAAACATAATATTACCATTGTAAAATTGAAATAATTGGAGGATTTAATATCTCTAATAAAGGGTTATCCTGTAAATAATCAATGACCTTACTGCTAAACTATATAATATAACAGAAAATATTGAGTCTCTATCAAGGTAAGCTTGCAAGTTTTAAACCTGAATAAAGAATAAAGTTTTCTTTTTATTGCTGATATTTTTACGGTTATTTGCTAATATTTTGATTAACAGGATTTTAAATTTTAATTAACTAAAAGCTGTTGAGGATGCTAAATGATAAAGAGAACCCTGTATACTTTAATTTCTCTCTTTTTAATTATATTTTTTACTTCATCTGTTCATGCACAGGACAGTTCTGCTATAAAAAATGTTATAGCTGATGATGCAGGAAAATTAATATTTATAAATTGTTCAAATTTGAATAATATAGAGAACCTAAAATTATTAAGACTTACAAATCCGGATAGAGCAGTTCTGGATTTGCCGAATTCAATATTAGTCGGTAGAAGAAAGTCAATAGATATCACAGATTCAGCTATAAGTAATGTTAAAATTAGTCAATTTTCAGCATATCCTAATGTAGTAAGACTTGTTTTTACAGCTAATACTCAAAAAAGTCTTGATTATATAAAAATCACCAAATCAAATAATTCAATAGTATTAAGATTAAATTCTGTTGAAAACCAGAAAAATGAGATTTTGCCGATTTATCAGGATAGAGATTTTAATAGTAAACAAGGAGAGGATTCGGAATTAAGACTAATTAATAATCAGAATCAGCTACTCGATAATCCAATTATCAATCTTGCTAATATTATACCTATTGATAAAGCAAATGCTTGCCCGGTACCTGTAATCGATCAAAATATTTTTGATCTGATTATAAATACAATTAAATTCAGGAATAGTCATCTTACTTTGTCAGGAACAGGAATACTTTCATTGAAAGAGCCTTTTGTTCTTCAAAATCCTTCAAGGGTTATTTTTGATCTTACAAATACTGCGCTGTCATCTAACGATTTGTCCCGAACTTTTACATATAACAATGGTGATATTTTAAAAATTAATCAGTTTGATCCTCAAACAGTAAGAGTAACTGTAGAAACAAGTAATCCTGATAACTATAAAACTGTAATATCTCCGGATTTACAAACATTAATTATTACGCCTAAAGATAAAATAAATATTGCAGAACTTCCTAACAGTAAAATTGCCAGTCAAATTCAAAAAGTTGATATTCGTAGAACTGATGACAAAACAACAGTTGTAACATTAAATGCTACAAGTCCGATAATTCATCATGTAAAACGGTTATATTATCCTGATCGATTTAAGATTGAGCTGTTTAATGTCAATGCGCCAAATAAAAATATTATTGCAGGTCTTCCATTAACTGAACAATATAAAGGACTGGCAATAGATTGTATAGAAAAATATCCAAACGGATCCAGCTGGACTTTTCAGGTTAACAGATCAACAAGAGTGGAATCAAATCTAAGTTTCGATGGCAAAAATCTTGAACTTATATTTAGAGATGTTCCGGTTAAGTTTGTTAATGATCAGTCCCTTATAAAAGGAAAAGTTGTGATTGATTCCGGGCATGGCGGCAGTGATCCAGGAGCCCAGAGAGAAAATATCTTTGAAAAAAATATAACGATTGATGTTGCAAATAAAGTAAAAAATTACTTGAATCAAGCCGGAATTAATGTTGTAATGACAAGGGCAGGAGATGAAACAGTCTCTTTAAAACAAAGAACTATAATTACAAATAACGAGAATCCTGAAGTTTTTGTAAGTATTCATGTAAATTCCTGTGAAAGCCCGAATGTAACAGGACTGGAAACTCACTGGTATACTTCCAAAAGCAAGAAACTGGCGCAAACAGTTCAAAATAAGCTGGTAAGCTCAATAAGTTCTCCTGATAGAGGAGTTATGAATTCAATGTTTTATGTTATTCATCATACAAATGTTCCAGCTGTACTTGTAGAAATAGGGTTTTTGTCTAACAATAAAGAAAGATCCCAATTATTAACTCAGGAAAGGCAGGAAATTACTGCCAGAGCAATTGCGGACGGTATTATAAAATTTATGGAATTTAATACAAACAGTAACGAGAGTGATTTATAAGGAAATTAGAAATGTACACTAACAGGCCTATAGGAGTTTTTGATTCAGGAGTCGGCGGGCTTACTGTATTGAAAAAACTCGCAGCAGAAATGCCTGAAGAAAATTATATTTACTTTGGAGATACCGCAAGAGTTCCTTACGGTGAAAAACCAAAAGAACAATTAATAGGATTTGGCAGGGAAATACTCGACTGGTACAAGCAAAATGATGTCAAGATGGTATTAATGGCATGTAATACCAGCTCATCGGTTGTTCTTGATGTTGTTCAGAAGGAATATGATTTTCCTATACTTGGATTAATCAAGCCTACCGTTGAATACATTGCAAGCCTTAACGTAACAAAGATTGGCTTAATAGCTACTTCTGCAACTGTAAAATCAGAAGCATATCGAAAAGCTATAAATACACTTGATTCAAATAAGGAAGTTTATCAGATTCCATGCCCCGGACTTGTTGAGATGGTTGAATCAGATAAAGTTAATACAATAGAAGCCAAAAAGCTTCTTTCAAGTTATATATCCCCTCTAATGGGAAAGAATGTTGAAAAAATTATACTAGGATGTACTCATTATCCATATTTTAGCGACGAAATTTTCGATTTAACACAAAAAAGTGATTTATTAATAGATCCTAGTATATATATTGTGAAAGCAGCAAAGAATAAACTTGAAGAAATGAATTTGTTGAATAAATCCGGATGTGGATCAAGAAAATATTATGTCAGTTCAAATCCTGATATATTCGTTAATGTTGGCAGCAAGTTCTTTTCTGACTGTAAGGAAGCAGAAGAAATTAGTTTTTACTGCTGAAAGTTAAATTAGGGTGCAGATTTCTGCATCGATTCAGTTTGAATCGGTAAAATTGTTAATTCGTCAGAACAATGTCTAATCATAGCAATAAATATATATTACTTGTTCTTCCTCACCCCTAAAGGGGCTGGAACAATTTTACCTGTATATGTCGCTCATAAGAAATGCACAAAACTTTCATATGCTACAAAAATTACCTGTTGCTGACAAGTATTTTTCATTTATTTTTCTTTTGCTATAGTTAGAAGTTTTAAAAATGCAGAAATTCAGGTTTTTATAGTCATGACAGTTATATTGTGTGGATATTTATCCGCAACAGGTAATTTTCTCCGCCGATGAAAAGTTTTTAGCATCTCTAATTCGCTTTTTGTAAAATATTAAACAATTTATAATCCTCCCATTAATGAATTTATGGGGGTTCGGGGGCATAGCCCCTGACTTAACATGGCTTACTCCTGCTTGCACGTCAAGGATAGTGGGAGAAATTCTGTTTGAGCGAAGCGAGTTAATTTCGTCGAGAAATTAAAAATTCAATATTAGTGCTTAGCGGGAGTTATGAAGGAATGTCGTTTCTTTCTTTGTTTCATTTCTTTCTTTTCGTCACAAAAGAAAGAAATGAAAAACCGTTAAACCCTTTTTCTATCTGTTTTTTCTTATAAGTTTTGTTTCTATGATTTCTTTTATTTGTTTGACATCAGGGTTTTCAGGGGACTCATTCAGACCTTGCATCCATTTATCATAATCATCTATGAAAATAAAAGGTTGAGGTTCTTTTTTTTGGAACAAATTCAATGATTCCAAAGCTTTATTAAACTGTTTATTATAAATATAAACTTCTGTTAGATTGTAATAAGCATTTTTACAATTAGGATTTAGTTCTATTGCTTTATTTAAGTCTTCTATTGCAAGAGGATAATCACTCTGCTTAATGTAGGAAACACTTCTATTGCAATATAACCCATCATCATTAGGATTTAGTTCTATTGCTTTATTATAACTTTCCATCGCAAGATGATATTTTTCTTGTTCATCGTATGTAGAACCTCTATTGGCATAAACTTGATAATTATTAGGATTTAGTTCTATTGCTTTATTATAATCTTCAATAGCACGGGAACAATTTCCCTGTTTGAAGTATGCAACACCTCTACTGCAATATGCATCATCATCATTAGGATTTAGTTCTATTGCTTTATCATAATCTTCAATAGCACGGGGATAATTTCCCTGTTTGAAGTATGCAATACCTCTATTGTAATAAGCCTCTTTAAAATTAGGACTTAGTTCTATTGCTTTATTATAATCTTCAATAGCACGAGGATAATTTTCCTGTTTAATATACGCAATACCTCTATTGTAATAAGCTTCTTTAAAATTAGGACTTAGTTCTATTGCTTTATTATAGTAGTCTATTGCTTCATTAAGTTTATTTTTATCATGGCATTTAAATGCCATTGCAAAATTAACACTTGCTTCAGCTTTCTTTTTAGATTCTTCAACTTCTTTAACAGAATTAACAACTTTTTGTAAATCTTTGTCAAAATTTATAAGTTTATCATCGATATCTTTTTTATATTCCTCAAATTCCTTACTAGCTTGTTTTTTTATATCATCTATAGCTTTTTCCCCTTTTGCAATGATTTCATCCATTTCTTTTTTCTTATCAGCAAATAATAAAGGAAAAATAATGCCCATAACACCCAAAGCAATTGCCAGAATTGTAAGCCAAATATTTAGCCAGTTGTTTTGACCTGTATAATACTTTTCTAAAAAATCTTTATAATTATCTTCACTTTTTTTCTCAAAATTGATTATTTTAATTGTTTTATTATTAGAGAGAGATTTTTGTATAGTTTCAAGTTGTTTTTCGTATTTTTGTATGTATTCTTTATGCTCTGTCTTCATTTCTGCAATGAAATACACTGTCATAATTAAAGATAGTAATGTCACGATAGCAAAAGTAATTATTGTACCTATCCAAATAGTTGAATTTTTTAATTTTTTTTCTTCAGTTGCCATATTTCTCTTTACAGACTTGCCAGCTACAGAATAATACAAATTAGATTGTAGCATATACAAAAAATAAAAAATTATTATAATTTATTTTTTCTATTTTCAGGCAAGTCCAATCGGGTAATAAAGTATGGTTAAGTATACTATTAACCGGGATTTAACTTGGACTTAAGATAATTAGATATCTAGATAGCAGTAGATGGAATCCAAATTCAGGATGTCTAATTATAGAATACCTAAATATTTGGCAGGTTCAATAATTGTATTATTGATAATTGCTATTGCCTTGCTTTATTTTTTGGCTTTACCAAAGCTTATAAATATCGATAATTACAGGTCACTAATCGAAGAAAGATTCGAAAAACGAACAGGCTTGCCTGTAAAAATTACTAAACTTAATTCTTCAATGACTTTGACAGGAATAAGGGTTTATTTTACAAATGCACAAATTCTGCATTCAGATAAGAGAACTTTTGTTTATGCCGATAAAGGAGCTATAGAGATTGCTTTTTCAGGTTTTCTAAAAAAGCAGGTTGTTATAAAGGAAATTGAAGTAAATAATTTTGATGCAAATGTTACACGGTTTAAAAACGGAAAAACTGATATCGAACAGATCATTCTGGCAAAAAGAAAAAAGGGAGAATTTGAAACAAAATTAATAAATACAAGTATCAATGTGAATAATTATAGGTTGTTAGTTAGAGATCAATTTGTTCATCCGGAAAGTAACTTTTTACTTACCGGTAAAAATGTTGAAATTTCTGATTTTGATCCTTTCAAATATATAAAGCTAAAAGTTAAAGGTCGGATTATATCTGCTAATAATCCTGATACTGAGTTTAATCTTGATTATGCTTCTAAACTTCCGCTTAAGATAAACGATATTCTTGCAAATGAACCTGTTTTAAGCGGGCAGCTTAAAAATTTATATCCTGATATGTTTAAAAGTTATGTTGGCAAACAGGCTTATTTAATGAGTTCAATAATATTAGATGACGTTAAATTTGATATTAATCTCAAAAAGTCAAAATTCATTCCCCGTACAATCAATTCAGAAATAACTTTAAAGTCTGAATCAAATGAAGCAGACAAAAGTAAAATCCTCATAAAAAGTTTAATTAAAGATAATCAGTTAAAATTACAGGAACTGTCGCTTAGGGGAAAAGATACAGATATACTACTAAGTGGCATTATAGATAATTTTACAAGTAAGAATGCAATTTTAAACCTGAATTTAGCAGTAAAAAAATTAAAATTAAAACAGTTAATACCAATATTACCTGATAGCTTTGAACTTTCAAATAATATTATCTATCTCAGCAAATATATCTTTGACGGTGACTTAAATGCCGGAATCTCCATTAAAGGAAGAGTTAAAAACCCGAATGCTTTTGGACGAATAGATTTTAGAAATTTTTATCTTTCATATCCAAATTTTCCTGAATTTATAAAAAATACCGATGGTAGTTTCATAATTAACGAAAACAGAATAGATCTGGATAATATAGATGGTTTTGTAGGTAATTCAAAGGTAAATATTGATGGTTACTATAATTTTCAGGGCAATAGTAATATAAAAACTGTATTTTCGGACTTAAATCTTGATTATATATATAGATTTATCAATAATAATCCTGATTTTGGACAAATAAACACACAATTGGAAAATATAAAAAGCATAAGAGGTTTTGCAAACGGTGTTTTGAACTTTACAGGAGCTGCTGCAAATATAAAGACTAACGGAAATATAAACTTATCAGGAGTTACCATATCTTATAAAGGTATATCTAAACCTGTAGAAAAAATTAGCGGATTGATCAGGCTTGTTCAAAATAATATATTTATTGATAAATTACAGGGAATAATTGCAGGCAGTGTTTATAAAGTTCAAGGAGAACTTATCAATAATATATTAAATGCAATTATAGCTTCGGATAGAGTTAATCTTTCGGAATTACAAAACGTTTTAAAACAAAGTCCTGCTTTGAAAACTTTAAAAAATCAGTTAAGCGATATCAGTAATTTATCCGGGTATGCTCGTGTAAAAATTAATTTATCAGGTGAAATTGGAGAAAACATATTTAAAAATGCTGAAATTAATATAATTAAAGTAAATGTAAATGCAAAAACGCTGGGTTTTCCAGTTAATATCCTGAAAGGCAGGATTTTTGCCACAGCTGATAAAATTCTGGTACAGGACATCAGGGCAAGTATTCCCGGTGGATTTGCAGAAATTAACGGGCAAATATCCGGTATAAGTAAAGGAAAAATTTATCCAAATTTAAAAATGAACTTTAAAAATCTGAATATGATAGCTGTTAATGAGTTAAAACGATCTCCTATTGTACCTAAAGAAATAAAAAATTACCTGAACGATTTTTCGAATTTCAGGGGAAATTTAACAGCAAGAGCTACAATTTTACCGGAACAATATTATATAGATGTTAGGTTTGACAGGATTTTTGCTATATATAAGCCTCAGAATCTTCCTTTAAGAATAAGGGCAGGAAGTTTAAGTGTTACTCCTAAAATTATCACGATTAAATCTGTCCATTCACGAATTTCAAAATCTTTAATTTTTTTGAACGGACAGATTAGAAACTATACAGCCAAGCCAGATTTCAATCTTGTTAGTTCTTTTAACATCAATTCGAAAGATATTGATGAATATATAAATCCATACCTTGATGAACCTATAAAAACACAAGGGAAAATTCCGGTAAATGCAACTATTCAGGGAAATTTAGATAATTTACGGGTTTTAGCTGAAATGACTCTGGAAAAAGGAGTTAATATAACATTGCCTAAAGGAGCAATATTACCTGAAGATAGAGTTAGAGTATTCAATCTGATTGCACAAGGTAATATTAATCATATAAATATTGAAACTTTTGATATTATTCTAGATCAAACTGAACGTATACTTCATGTTAGCGGCATAATCGACGATATTATTACTCCTGATATTGCTTTTACTAATTTGCAAATCATTAATCCTGATCCAATGGATATTACTCTTTTAAATATATTTATTGAGCCTGATAAAGATGAAAAATTTTTCTCGGAAGGTAATGTAAAAGCAGATTTAATTCTTAATGGTACGGCATCTTCGCCTGTAATAACCGGCAATATTGAATTAAATAATGATATTATTCCCTCAAGATCAACTAAAATAAATCATGCCAGAATAGAATTTGCAGATAATACAATATTATTGAATGAAAGCAATTTGGATATTGCAGGCTCAAATATACGGGCAAGTGGAACTGCTGATAAAACGTTCAGTTTGCCTGTAAATATAAGAACAGTAGAAATCACTTCACCTTCCTTGAATATGGATAAAGTCTTAAAGGCTATAGCTAAACAGGAAGAAAGTGAAAATGTAACATCGGAAGTACCACCAGTAACTGTTCAATCGGGTCGAATAAATGCAAATGAATTTATTATTAGTAATTTTATTACAGATAATCTTTCTTCCAGCTTTACATTGACTCCGGATTGGCTTCTTACTTTACCTGATTTGTATGTAGAAGCAGCAAATGGTAAAGCTTTGGGCAGGATAATATATAACATAAAAAGCAGTGAAACAGCAGGAACTATGACGGCAGAAGGTATGAGTGCAAATGCTGCTGCAACGATCTTTTTAAATATTCCAAACGAAGTGTACGGAACATTAAAGGGTAATGTTAATTTTAATACTAAAGGGAAAACAAAAGATGAATTGGTATCAAATGCAAATGGAGTTGCTACTTTTAGTATTAAAGACGGTAGACTGACAAGACTGGGATCTCTGGAGTATTTGCTGTTAGCTGCAAATACAGTAACAGTTGGATTGGCTGGCATTAATTTAAATTCAATTTTAAACCTTATAGTCCCGCAGAGAACAGGTTATTTTGAAGTACTGGATGGAACACTTACAGCAGAAAAAGGGATTCTTACAAGTGATAATGTAGCTTCAAAAGGTAGAAACCTGAGTCTTTTACTGTCTGGGAAGATAAATATGCTTACAAATTATTCTGACCTGACTATTTTGGGCAGGGTTTCAAAAAAGGTTTCCGGTTTGCTTGGACCTTTAGGGAGTTTATCAATAAATACTTTTGTTGAATATTTGCCGGGATTGGGCTTTATTCCTGGTACAGGAGGAAAAGGTTTAATAGAAATGATTCCGCTGATAAGCAGGATACCGCTTTTAGGACTTGGACAGAAAAAATACAGACGCTTTGTAGTTGAAATACAGGGAGATCTATATGATCCAAAATCAGTTAAGAGTTTTAGATGGCTTGATTAAAATATAATTTGATTTTGTAATTGGTGTTATTTTGTTGTAGTCTAAAAAAATATCATAGAGGAGAAAAGGAACTTAACATGGCTAAAATAACATTAAGATCGGATAGAAATACAGATTATACTTTTACATATAAAGGTGAAGAAACGATTTTACCGGCGGGAGGCTTGCTTGATATAGCTGATGGTCTTACCGACGTTGTTCTTCCTACATGCGTTATGAAAATAATCAGAGGCGTAATTGTTATCAAGGAAGATGCAAAGTAAAAACAACAAGTATTGAAAACCGTTTGTCTCGACTTTAAATAAATTGTTATAAATATTACAAAAAGTTTATAAAATATATTCTGATTATTAACTTAAATTAATCAGAATATACAGTACATCTGCGAAATATTATTTATTTTTAAAATAAATAATATATAACTTTGCTGTAAAAATTGCAAAAATCATGGCAATTTTAAACGGGTAATTGTTTTTATATAATTAAGAGAGGTTTTGCAAATTATTTGGGGGAGATAAAAAATGTTATCATCAGTTAACAAATCAAAGACCACTTTATTTGGTGCAATAGTAAATTTAGATAAGAATAATTCAGATAAGGCTGATAAAACAGCTAATGGTAAGTGTGGCAATGTCAGTATTTTTGGTAAAAACAAAGGTCTTCAAGATAAATATCAAGCTGCATTGGCAAATGGTGAAAATTCCAAAGAAATGGATGCATTTGTTGATGAATATCTAAATAACGACATAAATGATGATGGAAAAGTTAACGGAAGCGTAATAAATAATGAAATCCAAAATGAAGATATAAATAATACTAAACAAAATATTTCTAAAAGTTTTCTTTCTGAAAATGACATTATAGCAATTCTAAAAGACCATGATAATGGAAAAGGTAATGTATTTACTAATAGTTCCTTGCTCGGTGAACTTGATTTACTTGATGATGGTATAAAAAATACAAGTGTAGATTCTAGTAAATATAGATCATCAGTTGTAGAATCAGCAAAACAGGCAGTTGAAACAGAAGAAGCTAAAGATTTAGATGATTGTAATAAAGACAATTATATTAAACATTATCTTGATCCAAAGGATAAAGACGAAGAAATAAGAGCAACAACTAAGGTAGAATTATCTCCAGAAGCATTACTTGGTAAAGATACAAAAGACAAAGTACTTGCAATAGCTGAATCATGTTTAGGTGCAAATGAAGCAGACGGCAGTTATTTAAAATTCGGAGAAAGCAGTCACTGGTGTGCAGCTTTTGTTAACTATGTATTTACACAGGCAAATAATGGTGTAGATCCATTTTCAGGTGACGCAAAAGGTTCCCATTACTGTCCTAATTATACCAATTGGGCACAGACTCCGGACAGTCAGGGGAAAACCCGCTGGACTACAAAATCGAGTGACGTAGGACAAGGTGATATAATAATGTTTAGTAACGATGGTAAAACAAGCAGTCACATTGGCATAATAGAAAAAATTGATGAAGATGGAACAATCCATACAATTGAAGGTAATACAAGTGATACATGTGCCAGAAGAAAATATGCTGCAGGGGACTCTCGTGTTCAAGGCTTCATAAAAATGAGCGGCAGCGAAGAGAAAAAAGCAGCATAATTAACCTGAGCTCAAATATTTTAAGAAACTTTGCAATATTATAAAATATGAAAAATCGCCAATTATATAGACCGAATCTATATTATGACGATTTTTTATTTGTTTCGAATACACATTCTTTACAAGATCAACAAAATGTTGAACAATAATGAGAATGTTGACTAATAATTAAAGACTTCTTTTTCTATTGGTTAACATTCACATAATCTATATTTCATAACTAAAATTAAAGCAGAATAAGGAAGGTGTTATTTTGAAATTTTGTAATAAATTAGCGGCTATTATCGTTTTAACTTCTTATATCGGCATTCAGATGCCATTTATGCAATCAGCATGTGCGCAGGAATACAAAATTACTCCTCCGCCTACAATTGACCAAAGCAGTCAGGTAACGCTTCCTGATATAACAAATTTGCCTAAAATCGATGTCAACCCAAATTATTCAGTTGATTCTAACCAGCAAGGTGCTGTTTATATACATTCCGGTGCAATTATGAAAATTATTCTTAATACTTCGGTCAGTTCAGCAAATGTGCATACTGGAGACATATTTACCGCAACACTCACCGACTCGGTTATATCCGGTAATAAAATAGTTTTTCCTGAAGGCAGTGAAGTTATTGGACAGATAACATATCTGGAAAAGTCCGGACGCATAGGAAAGAATGCTGTAATGGATGTTAAATTCATAGGAATAAAACCGCCCAGAGGCCAAAAAGTTCCTATGCTCGGTAAAATCATGACTTTGGATAATTCAGGAAAATTAAAAGGTAACAATTTTAAGAAGCAAATTGTAAAAGATGCAGCAACAGTAGCAGTTGGCTCAACAGGAGCCGGAATAGCCGGATTAGGTCTATTTAGCCTGGTGGGCGAAGCTGGAGCAGGTTTTGTCGGATGTTTTGCAACAGGCGGAATATTGGCTGTCAGTTACGTTTTTCTTAGAACAGGCAAAAATGTTGAGTTACCAGGCGGCAGTAAATTAAATGTTGTACTTGAACAGCCTTTGACAGTAATTAAATAAATAATGTTGTTTGAATAACAAAAAGCCGGAGTTTTTCTTCGGCCTTTGTTTTTTTATCTATGCTCACAGTCAATAATGCAACTCCCTGATTGGAATAGTTATTTATAAAATGTCAAAATTTAATTGTATTTAAAAGTTATGTTTGTATTAAATAAGGTCATTAATCTTGTTAAACAAAGATAAATTATCACTAATTCTCATTATTACTTTCTTGTTATTTGTATGGTCAACTGCGTATACCGCTATACAGGTGAGTTTACAGAGCTTTACTCCAGAAAGTCTTGCTTTGCTGCGGTTTTTTATTGCTTCTATAATTTTATTTATTTACGTTTTATTCAAAAAAATATCATCACCTGATATAAAAGATGTTCCTTTGCTTGTTTTATGCGGATTGCTGGGAATATCTTTGTATCATATAACACTAAATTGGGGACAAAAGTTTATTACAGCTGGTTCTGCAAGTATGATTCTGGATTCTTATCCTGTGTTTGTTGCAATTTTATCAAGTTTTATACTGAAAGAATCAATAAATTTTGTAAAATGGTCGGGAATTATTGTAAGTTTTCTTGGAATTATTCTCATCGGAATAGGTGAAGGTGCTGGCGTTGTTATTTCTCCCGGTATTTTACTGGTTTTAATTTCAGTTATATCATTAAGTTTATTTGATGTTATACAGAAAAAACTGCTCAAAAAGTATACACCTTTGGAGCTCACTTCATATTTTATCTGGATCGGAACATTTTTCCTGATGTTTTTCAGCGGGTCACTGCTGAATGATTTAAAAACAGCTTCAGCACTGTCAATATCATCGGTTATTTATCTTGGAATATTTCCGGGTGCCATATCTTATCTGGTATGGTCAAAACTTCTCTCAAAACATTCCATAACAAACATTTCCACAGTTTTTTATATTGTACCGCTTTTTGCAATTTTAATAGCATTTGTATGTCTTGGTGAAATTCCAAGCAGTATTTCAATTATAGGTGGACTGATAGCATTATCGGGTGTATTTGTAGTTAGTTATGCTGATAAAATCAGTAATATAGCACTAATGCGAGGTCTGACAAGGAAATAAAGAACCAAAGTCTTTCTGTACAGAAAGACTTTGGTTCTTTATTTTATTTATATATTAATTATTTTCTGTCTGTAACAAGTAGTAAATGCCAGCCGAATTGTGTTTTAACCGGTTCAGAAACCTGGTTCACTGGAAGTTCAAAAGCTGCTTTTTCAAATTCCGGCACCATTGCTCCGCGTCCGAAATAACCAAGATCCCCACCTTGTTTTCCTGATGGGCATGAGGAATATTCTTTTGCAGCTTCTGCAAAATCTTTACCTGCCAGTATTTCTTCTCTAACCTTATTTGCCTGTTCCTTTGATTGAACAAGAATATGACTTGCTCTTACTTCTTTTGCCTGACTCATTTTTATCTCCTTATTGTTATTATATAGCTCTTTAGCTTCAACAAACGGGCATACGCCGTTGCATAAAATCATAAGTGACATAATTGATAAACACAAAATGTTCCTGTATAAATTTTTCATAAATTCCTCCTTTTTTATAAATTATAAAACAAAAAGACTGTTTATACTTTCTATTCTCCGGCAAATTTAAGACCGATTGTTCCTATAATAATGAGGCCAATACAGGCTATTCTCAGGAGATCTTTTGATTCTCCAAGAAACAGCATTCCGAATATTACTGTTCCAATAGCGCCGATTCCTGTAAATATAACGTAAGTTGTTCCGACAGGGATAGTTTTTAGTGCTGCTGATAAGCAGTAAAAACTGATAACAGCTGTAGCAACCATAAACGTACTTGGCCAAAGTCTGGTGAATCCATTTGTGTATTTTAGGCTAATAGCCCAGCCTATTTCAAAGATCCCAGCCAGAATCAGATATAACCATGCCATAATAAACTCCTTTATATTTTAAATGTTTTTGCTCCCGCTTCGCATCGCATGCTTAACAAATTTTGCTTATAAAATAATTGTAATATAATAAATATTTCAGGGGGGAATTTTTATGAAGGAAATTGATTGTAGTCAATTGTCTGAACAAATTATTGAACAGTTAAAAAAAGGAGCTTTTTTAACTGTTAAGGACAAAAATGGAAATTTGAACACAATGACTATAGGGTGGGGCTCTTTGGGCTATATGTGGTTCAGGCCGGTTTTTACTGTTATGGTCAGGCTTTCAAGATACACATACAAACTTATTGAAAATTCTGACGAATTTACTGTGAGTTTTCCGCTTAAAGGTCAGCTTGCAAAAGCTCTGGAAATATGTGGAACTAAATCAGGTAGGGATATTAATAAGTTTAAGGAATGTAATCTAACTCTGCAAAAATCACAAAATATTGAAACTCCTGTTATTGCAGAATGTGATCTTCATCTTGAATGCAAAATTGTTTATAAGCAGCTAATGGATTCGATGTTTATGAGTGAAGAAATAGAAAAAGTTTATGGAGCAGGAAAAGATTATCATGTGTTGTATTATGGTGAAATCTTATCCTGTAACGCAAAAGAGGATATTAATATATGATTATTGACCAACTTAAAAATGCGCATCTTTATTATGGTATGAGCAAAAAGATTGCTACTGCACTTAAGTTTCTAGAAGATAATAATCTTTCAATAATGAGTTCTGGTAGGTATGCGGTTGATGGTGATGATATTTTTGCTCTATTTCAAAGTTATATGACAAAAGATATTCAGGAATCCAAATGGGAAGCACATAGAAGATATATTGATGTGCAGTTTGTTTTACAGGGACGTGAAAAGATGGGTTATGCAAGTCTGGAGCGGATGGAAGTTGTTCAGGATTATGATGAAGAGACAGATGTAGTTTTTCTGGAAGGTGAAGGCGACTTTTTTACTGTACCGGCAGGATATTTTGCAATTTTTGCGCCTGATGATGTCCATATGCCAGGAATTTCTGCGGATACTTCTGAACCTGTCAAAAAGTTTGTATTAAAAATAAAAATTTAGAATATACCAATTATGATAATAAATGGTTATTTTTAAAATTTTCAGCCCGTCAATTGTCACGAATGTCAGCAAACTCGGATTTTTAATCAAGCTGGATACTTTCTAACATAATATATTAGAAAATATCCAGACATGCTGACTCACTTTAATTTGACCGCTTACAAGAACTGCACAAAACCTTCATATGCTACAAAATAATCCCTTGCGGATAAATCTTTTGATCTCTATTTATCTTCTTTATTTGAGAGTTAGTAGAGAAATGCGGTATACAGATGCTTTTCATGCCACGTTTGTTGTTTTAGGAATGTTTTGTCCGCAAGGAATTATTTTTCCGCCGATGAAAGGTTTCTAGCATTTCTAGCAAGCTATTACTGCTGCTTGATGGGCTGAAAATATTTTTTATTAGATAAATTTATCGATCAAAAGCTCAGCTGAAAGCCTGCTGAGCTTTTGATATTGCACTGGATTTGAAATAATATTTTAATTTATGTAAAGTAAATTTAATATATTTGTCTTTTATACTAGACAAATATATTTATGTATAGTATAGTTTACACAATAATAAGAAAAGCCCAGAGCTAGACAGGCTCTACCTTTAAAAGCTGTATTATTGAAATATAGACTCGTATAGAGATTAGTCAAATTCATTCTTAAATAAATCAGAGTTACTCTGCTTTTAACCGTATTATGATTTTAATTTGCTGGTTATAAATCCGCATTTACTTTGAGTTGTTATTTTGTAAATTTATGAGAAGAGAGGTTATTACGCATGATTAGTAGTATTCACAAAACGGTTATTCAGGAATTGAAAGACAAGAAGCCAAGGAATCAGATTCTTAATGATCTTATTGTTTCATTCTGTGCATTATCATTGAATGAGTTGAGATGTTCCCAGGAATCTGTCAGAAAAGCTATGCTCAATTTTGTTTCAAAACAATTAGAGTTTGCTTTCAGGCTAATTCAAAATTATCAGGATTTTTTGGATGGTGATAACCTTGAGGATTTATTACCTGACTATCCCGAAGATTTAAATACAATAAGATGAAAAGTATACTATACAGATCAAATTATAAAAGGAGAAAATAATGCCAAAAGTTAGTTTGCCGCACATATTTTTGAGCGGTGCGAAAGCTTTAGCCAGCGAAGTTAATGATAATTTCGATGCTTTGAAAAATTCCCATAATGACCTTGATGATATAGTGTCTGGCTATACAGCAGATGTTGACTATTTAAAAGATCTTTCAATCAATATAAAAAAATATGGAGCAGTAATGGATGGCATAACTGATGATACTACAGCCATTAAAAATGCAATAAATGCTGCAAGATCAGCAGGTACAGGGATATTTATTCCCGGAGAAATTTTTGTTTCAGATACTCTTATACTTGCCAGTGACACTTTATCTTTTGTTCCCATATTTGGAGCAGGTTCGTCCAATTCAATTATCAAAGCAGATATGGACAAACCTATTATTAATTGTGCTGGAATTGTATCAAACCTATCTAATTGCGGTTTTATATCTGATATTTGCCTGCAAAACCTCAATACAGGTAGTAATGCAGCTTGTATTAAAGCGGACAATTCAAACTTTCTATCTTTAAGGGATATGGAGCTTCAATCCAGAGGAGTAGGAATTACAGGGCTTAACTGTTGCTATGGTGTTTTAAATAATGTTCATATTACGGGGACTACTAATAAAGGACAGGCAGGTTTATCCGGCCAATTTATTAACTTTAAGTTCTTTGGCGGAAAAATTAGTTCGTTTAACTATGGGTTAGATACTTACGGAGATTCATTGTCATTTAACGGTTTAAATATAGTTTCATGCCGGGTTGCATTCAAACATGCCGCAATATCAGGTGCAATTTTTACAGGTTGTCATTTTGAATCCTGCGATATGTTATTAACAAATGCCGCTACAATACCTATTCAAGATTCAGGTACTGCATGGGTAGATAATTCAAGTTCAGGAACCGGAGTTTCCGGTGAAGTAGCTTTTGTTGGATGTATTATCAGAACAACAGGTATAGATACTAACTTTATAGTCCTAAAAACTCAGCCAAGTTTTATTTACAGGCTTAGATTACAGGGATGCAAGCTTGATTCCGGCAGCAATTATATAATAAGTACTTCGTTTGTTTATAATGATGTTCAAAATATACCTGTTGGAACGACTCTTGAGCTTATAAATAACTGTGCTCAACCTACATACGCATATGTAAGTGATTCATATACAAAAGTATTTTGTACAACAAATTATGCATATAATTTTTCTTCTATAAGCAATAAATGTATATTAATTTCTGAAAACGATAACCAGGCAGGAATTATAATCAGTAAAGACGGAGTAAAATCACATATAAAATTTAATCCGGCTGATAATTTACCAGATTACTGGCATCAGGCAGACGGCTGTTTTTGCTACCATTCAACCAGAGGATTAATAAATTTCAGCACTGACGGATGGTATACTGTTCCTTCAAAAAGATTGTCTTCCAGCCCAACATCAGGTACATGGTTAAGAGGTGACATAATTCTCAACAGTAGTCCGGCAGCTTCAGGTTCAATAGGCTGGGTCTGCACACAAGCTGGTACGTTAGGAACACTATCCGGTGTAACCGGCAGTATAACAACCGGTACAAATTTATTAACCGTTAACAATGTTTCAAATTTACATGTGGGAGATTACATAAATGTTGCCGGTGTAACTGGAAATAAGATAATTTATGCAGTTAACACAGATACAAAAGTTGTTACACTCAGTGCTAATGCTGATGCAACAGTTAGCAATGCGGCTATAGCGTACTATTCTGCGATATTTAAGACATGGGGCACTATTTCAGCATAGCTTTGTATGCTTTTTTCTTCCTCCCTGAACCGAAGTTTCTTCGGTTCATTTTTTTATATGTTATAACTTATCTTCGCAGACAAGTTCGCCGATTATCTTTTTATTTAACTCTTTAGCAGAAAGCGTAAGGCTGTTATAGAGTTCTCTGTCAGAAATTCCAATATGTCCTATGAATACAAGATTATCAGATGAATTCATAACACTTAAAAACTCGTTTAGTTTGCTGTCTGCAGAAGTTATCCTGACTTTTATGTCATAACCGGAATCTTGTTTTATCAAATCGTTAAAATAGTCAGTAAATTCTTTATTACCAAGTGATATAATTCCCAAATCTTCTGTATTGCCTAATATAATTTTAGTTTTAATGCTGTTTAAATCTGTTTTGGTGTTTATTAATTTAAAATTTTCGCTAAGATCAGAATATGAAAGTTTTTTGTCATTTTTTTCTTTATATAAAACAACAAAATAGCTCAAAATAGTTGAAAATATTATGGCAAGAAATATATTAAAAAGAGGTTTGGGTTCTGAATACTGAGTAGTTATAGCAGGCTCTTCAAGAACAATCAAATTGGTCGTACTTTTTGACATAGATTCGATCTGTTTGCTCCACTCGTATCTTGATTTCAAATATTTTAAATTTTCAAGTTCCTGATCGAGTTCAGATTCAAGTTTTTTACTTTCTACGCTAACTTGGGAGATAGAGCTTGCATTTTTGTTTATTCGTTTATCCTGAAGGCTAAGTAGAATATTCATATTATTTAAAGCTGTGTCTGAAGCAGTAATTGAGTGAGATTTGAATTGTTTTAGCTTTGTAATTTTATTTTCAACTGCATCTTTTGCATTTGAGTATGATTTCATAAGGAAATTTTTATCATTTGAAGCTTTCAATAAATTTATATTTTCATAAATTGTTCTGTAATTGGTTAATATTGACCTTATAACCTGATAAGCGGTAGCGGGATCTTTGGATTTATATGAAATTTTAAGAATATTTGTATCTTTGGGATTTTCTATAGAAAAGTTTCTTTTTAAAAAATCTTTAATTTTAAGATATTCTCCTGCATTAACTCCTTTTTCGTACTTAAGTCCATTTTCTTTTATAACAGAATCAAGTACAAGGGGAGATTTAATTATTTCAATTTCATTGCTCAAATTATTTTGAGAACCAAATTTCATCAAACCGTTAGTTTCCTTGTCAGAAAGAGCAAATGGATTTATATCGGATAAGTATGTTGAATTATTTTTGCTGATAAGAATTTTTGCCTCTGATGAATATATTTTTGGGCAAACAATAGTGAAAACAGCGCATATTGACAGTATTAAGGTAAAACATAAAAAAATAACCTGTTTTCTGTATATAAATATATGCCATATTTTTGTTAAATTTATTGTTTTTTCTTCATTTTCAAAATAATGAGAATTATTCATATTTTACCCATTACTGTTTATACTTTATTTAATACCCAGAACTTTTAAACCGTTAATTGTTGATATATTTACCAGTTCATCAATATTATAATAATGACAGCTTTCAAGCAAGAATCGCAGTTCTATCCACATATTGCCGAACGTAAACGGTTTTAAAATATCAGCAATATTGTCAGTTCCTATTCCTACGGTAATTCCGGCAGGAATAAGTTCCTCTATTGGTGCAATTGAATTGTGAATAGGTGCAAGTTCTTCAGATCTTCTTGAATCTATCCATGCAGTTGGACAGGTAATAAGCATTACTCCTGCTTCTTTCATCATTTTATAAACTTCCTGTCGATATTCTATTGGATGTGCACCAAGTGAAATAGAATGTATAGCAGTTACTTTTCCTTGCATATTATGCTCAATAGTCTTTTTAATAAGGTTTTCTGTTTCTTTTTCCTGCGGAGTATTGAACTGGTCGACATGTACATGAACAGGTTTGCCCAGACTTTTTGCAGTTTCCATTAATATATCGATATGTTCATTCTCATGTCCTTTGTCTTTTGCCGGTAGGCCGCCAATAATATCTACAAACTGAGCGCCAATATCAAACCATTTTTTTGCATCGGGGTCTATGACACCTTTTAAAGCCTGATTAATATATTTAATTTTAATATCTGAGCTGAATTCATCTCTAACCATCTGTGCTGCTTTAATACATTTGTCTCCAACAACATCATCAACATCTATAAATGAACCGATAGCCTGTACTCCCTGATTTAACATTACTTCAATGCCAAAAGCCATACGGTCATAAATCTGATGTACAGTTGATTCTCTTTTGATTGTATCTACAAGAAACCATTTTTCTTTTAATGATGCGTTTGCAAGGTGCAGTGTTTCAGGGGTAATTGTGTATGCTCTGTCAAGATGTGCATGAGTATTAACAAATCCGCCTTTTGCGCTTATTTTTGCAAGAATATCTTCTTTTAAAAAGTTTCTGTAATTTCCTCTTTTTTTCGTTTCTTTATTTATAACAGCCATTTTTATCTCCTTTTGTTATTTTTCCGAGGTAGGATGGGCAGTCTTGCCCATCAGCATTAATTCCTTCTGTACTCCCGCCTATTTGAACGAGTTCACAAGTCTCTATCGAAAGCTCAACGCTTCGGCTTGAGCCTTGTTTCACTCCCGCCTGCCAGCGTAAAAAAAGAGAGGAATTAAAACCTCTCTTTTAAATAAATATTGAATTAAATAAAATGGAAACTCGTCCGTTTCGTGAATAACGTTTATTTGTATGTTCTGAACGATTTGCCATTACGATTTTCCTTTTTTGGTATTTTATACAAATTGTAATCAGGTTACTTTAATCATATACCACTGTCAAGAAATCGTCCGTAATGTGTTAATTAAAATTTTACAAAAAAGTAGGTTGGGTCAAAAATTTTGACCCAACAAAATAATTTATATATAATTAACAAATGCAATACAGAAGAGCATTTATAGAAAATAGCTATATTTTTATTACGGTCGTTGCATGTAAACGGCGAGATATTCTCATAAAAAATATAGATTTACTCAGAAGATCTTTTAAAAATGCCAAAAGATTTTATTCATTTGAAATATATTCAGCAGTAATATTGCCTGACCATTTTCATTTAATTATTAAACCTGAAAATATTGATGAATATCCCAAAATAATAAAGTTAATTAAAAGTTATTTTTCGAAAAATATAGATATTTCATCAATTAAAGATTATGAATTATCAACAAGCCGCCAGAGCAAAAAAGAGAAAGATATCTGGCAAAGACGTTATTGGGAACATACCATAATAGATGAAAATGATTTGTATAAGCATCTTGATTATATCCATTACAATCCAGTAAAACATGGTTATATTAAAAATGTGAAAAATTGGAAATATTCGTCTTTTCATAAATTCGTCAAAAAAGAGTTTTATTCCGAAAATTGGGGATGTTTAGAGGATATTAAAGATATTGAGAATTTATCTATAGATTAACGTTTATTTATTGGTGATTTATTATTGTTGGGTCAAAGTTTTGACCCAACCTACGAACTACGAACTTACTCGCTCATTTATTAGATAGATATATTATTTCTTACAATTTTTTCTATTTTTTTTCTATTAAAAATATTCTTACTTTTATAAGTTTTTAAATATTTAATAATTTTTACAGCATCAATACAAGCTTTTTCATATTCTTTATCTTCTTTATCCATCTCTTCTTCTGTTTTAGTGGTCCATTTATAATGAATAAATGAGTTTCTTAAATCAATTACTTTTTTAATTTTCTTTTTATATGGTTCAGAAATTCTTGGTAAATCAAATAAAGGAAGTAGCCAAGAATATTTTGATTCATTATTTACTGATTTGATTAAAGAAATAATTTCTTTGTTGTTTAAACCTTTTTGAATTCCTGCAAACTGAATAATATCATTTATCCAATGTTCTATCCAAGTTGCATATAGAACTATTGTTAATTGATAATTATTTGATGATAAATATTTCTTCGCTTCTTTTAATAATGAATCTGTATAATTTATACCGAAGCGCCATTCAATTTTTTTATTTTCTACATCTGTTTTTAAATTATTATATAAATCATTAAAATATTGAACATTTATTTCACTAGAATTAATTTCACCTCTGCAAATAGCATCTTCAAATAAAGATAAAAAAAGTCCGGTTAAAATATCTTTTGCAAGCTTCTTATTATAAATAAAATTAGAATCTTCAACCAAATTAATATCCTTTTAGCAATAGTAGGTTGGGTCGAGGTTTCGACCCAACAAAACGAATTAACCTTTTAAATACCCCTCATTTTTCTTAATTACTTCTTCCATCATTGTTTTTGAAGGCCCGCCTATTACGTTTCTTTTATTCACGCATTCTTCAAGAGAAATTGCCTGATAGATAGATTCTTCAAAAACAGGAGAGAATTTTTTGTATTCTTCTATCGTAAGATCATCAAGACTTTTGTTGTTTTGAATACAATAAAATACCAGTTTTCCGATAACTTCGTGAGCATCTCTGAATGGCATGCCATGTTTAACGAGATAATCAGCGGCATCCGTTGCGTTTGTGAAACCGCCTTTTGCAGCTTTCAGCATATTTTCTTTTCTGACTTTCATTGTATCTATCATGGCTGTAAATACTGGTAAACACATTTTTATAGTGTCGATAGCATCAAAAACGGGTTCTTTATCTTCCTGCATATCTTTGTTGTATGCAAGAGGGAGAGATTTCATAGTGGTTAATAAAGCCATAAGGCTTCCATATACTCTGCCTGTTTTTCCTCTTACAAGTTCTGCAACATCAGGGTTCTTTTTCTGCGGCATAATGCTGCTGCCTGTGCTGTAGGCATCGTCTAGTTCAACAAAGCCAAATTCAAGTGAACACCAGAGAATTATTTCTTCGCTGAACCGACTCAAATGCATCATTAAGATTGATAAATTACTGAGTAATTCCACGCAGAAGTCACGGTCAGAAACTCCGTCAAGGCTGTTAAGAGTAACATCGTCAAATCCAAGCTCTTTTGCAACTGCATATCTATCCAGAGGATAAGTAGTGGCTGCCATAGCGCCTGAGCCAAGAGGCAGAATGTTAGTACGTCTGTAGGTACCGCTAAGCCTGTCTCTGTCTCTTTTTATCATTTCAAAATATGCCATTAAATGATGGGCTAAAGTTATGGGCTGAGCTCTCTGAAGATGTGTATAGCCCGGCATAATTGTTTCAGTATGCTTTTTAGCAAGATTTAATAACACTTCCTGAAGCTTCTTCATCATCAGGTCAATATTATTTATTTCTTCTTTTATGTACATTCTGATATCAAGAGCAACCTGATCATTCCTGCTTCTGCCTGTATGAAGCTTTTTACCGACATCGCCAATTCGTGCTGTAAGTATAGTTTCAACATTCATATGAATATCTTCTGCCGCAACGTCAAACTCAACTTTTCCTGCTTCTATATCAGCGAGAATTTCCTTCAAAGTCTTTTTAATCAGGTCGGCTTCTTCCTGTTTGATTATTCCCTGTTTGCCCAGCATATTAGCGTGAGCGATGCTGCCTTCTATATCCTGTTTGTAAAGTCTTTGATCAAAAAATATTGAAGAATTAAAATCATCTACGAGAGCATCGGTAGCCTTTGAAAATCTTCCGTCCCACAGTTTCATAGTTTATTTCCCTTTTTTAGTTCTATATTATCTTATTCAAGAATAAAAAATGTTCTCTTTTTTGTGTCACCCTGAACTCGTTTCAGGGTCTGGTTAGATGCTGAAACAAGTTCAGCATGACACGAACATAGAATAAGTTTAAATTTATTGAATTATAAGAACTACAGGGTGAATTGTCAAAAACTTTTCTAATATGGTTTTTAATCTTAGCAGTAACAAAATTACATAAACTGCATTTAAATTGTTTATGTTAAACTAAACTTTAATTATTACAAAACACATAAATCAAATTTGGTCTGGTTAGGATAAATGATCTGGTAATTTTGGGTTTTAGAGAGAAAGTATGCGGAGCAGGAATCGAACTGTAAAGATTTTATGTCAGGGCTTTTATCCTGATATAGTTGCAGCGGGTGAACTTCTTTTTGAACTGTCAGAAAGACTTGTTAACAAGCATAAAGTTAATGTTTCTGTAGTAACAGCTCAGCCATCTTTTGTTAAAAAAGATAAGTTATCTTCAAGAGAAGTTTTAAACGGTATTAATATTAGAAGACTTAGTATTTTTAACTTTAATAAAAATACTTTAGACGGAAAATTTTTTAATTCCTGGTCATTCTTCTTTAAAGCTCTATTTACAGTTATATTTGCTTCTAAAAGTGACAGGCTTTTAATTCCTACAAGTCCACCTTTGTTACCTGTTATAGGTGCAATAACAAAATTTTTATATGGGCAAAAATATATTTATCTGATGCATGATGTCTATCCTGAAATAGCTTCAAAGCTGGGATATATCAAAGAAAATGGATTTATATATAAAATTTGGCGTTATTTGGATAAAATAGCTCTAAAAAATGCAGATAAAATCATAGTTTTATCCGAAGATATGAGATCAAAGCTTATTGACAGGATCAAGGATATTAATCATGAAAGAATAAGTGTAATTCATAATTGGTCTAATGAAGATTTAATACAGGTTATTCCAAAAGAAGAAAATTATTTTCTTGATAAATACGGTCTCAGAAATAAATTTATAGTCGAGTACTCAGGTAATCTTGGAAAAATTCATGAATTTAAAACTTTGCTCAATGCTGCGAAAGAATTGGATAAACATGAAAATATAATCTTCCTGTTCATAGGAGATGGCGGTAAAAAATCCGAAATAGAATCCTTTGTTAAAAAGTATAAGTTAAAAAATGTCATAATGCTGCCGTATCAGGAAAGGTCTGAATTGCCTCTTTCACTCGGAATGGCTGATATTCAAGTATTAAGTCTGGAAAAGGGATATGAAAAATTAGCTGTTCCAAGTAAATTTTATGGAATACTTGCCAGCGGCAAGCCGGTTATATTTATAGGAAATAAAAACTGTCATATAGCAAAAACTATAGATAACAATCAATGTGGATTTAATATAGAAATAGGCAATCATAAGGTACTGGCAGATGCAATTTCTTATTTAGAAAGATCAAAAGAAGAATTGATTATATATAACCACAATAGTAGAAAGACTTTTGAAAATTATTTTACTCTTGATAATGCAATAAAACTATATCTGGAATGTATAAATGAAGAAAGTGAATTTGTGTATGAAAAAGTTCTGCTTGATTCAAAGAGATTATTAGTAAATGCAGCCGGTTAATTCAAGATGTCCAGAATAGCTTTAAATGGTATAGGAAGATATATGGGGGGAGTGGAATCATATATTTACAACCTGATTAAAGCATTATTGACCAAGGATAATATGAACAGTTTTTATCTGTTTATTACTGATAATCAAAAGGCAGTCTATGAAGACCTGCTTGTGTATAAAAACTTTAAAATAATTTCATATCCCGTAAATTGCGCTAATTCTGCTGTCAGAGTTTTATGTGAAAATACTCTTCTGGCAATTGATGTACTGAAGAATAAAATAGATATAGTACATCATTTATGCAATTATATACCCGTATTTTCACCCTATAAATCAGTTGTAACGATTCATGATCTTTCTGTATTCTACTATCACGATAAATACCCTGAATATAAGGAGACTAGACCAGGTTATAACTATTTTAAGAAAGTAGCAGGGTTTATAACATCAAAGGCAGCAAGAATAATTACTGTTTCAGAATATACAAAGCAGCATTTACTTGGTAATTTTAAGGTAAATCAGGATAAAATTTCCGTAATTGGGCAGTCTTATGATACAAGGAAAAACAAAACATTAATAAATTCAAGATTATTAGAAAAATTCAACATTTTAAAACCATATATATTAACAGTTTCTGTAATCAGACCTCATAAAAACTTTGATTTTTTGGTAAGAGTATTTAATATTTTAAAATCAAAGTACCAATTGCCCCATCAACTGGTAATAGTTGGAGATGTGCATTTTGGTGCAGAGAAATTTTTTGCTGAAGTTGAAAACAGCAAATTTAAAGATGAAATATTATACCTGAATCATGTAGGAGCAGAGGAATTGTCTTCCATTTACAGTTTTGCTGATGTATTTGTTTACCCATCGCTGTATGAAGGTTTTGGAATACCTCTTTTAGAAGCAATGAGTTTTGGAGTTACTGTTTTGTCTTCTAATGCTGCATCATTACCTGAAGTAGGAGGAGATGCCTGTCTATATTTTGACCCATGTGACGAAAATGATGCCTGCGATAAAATTCTGACAATACTTGATAACGAAACTGAAAGAAATGAGTTGATATCAAAGCAAAAAGCACAACTTGATTATTTTAGCTGGAATAATACAGCAGAACAGATTATGGAGGTTTATAGCAAGGTTTTAGGCGATATAAATGATTAAAATAAATAATAATTTTATATATCTTGCTATTATATTAATTTTCAGCGTTTTACTCATAGGTCAAAACGATATTACGCTTTTTAGGCCAGTTTATGTCAGAGTAAAAGAATTAGAGCTTTTTTCTGTTGAATTTTGGACATTAATATTATTTTCTGTCTTTATAACTATCAGTTTTATCAGGCATAAAGGATATTTGTTTGAAAAATTCATAATAGCTTTTTTTGCCGGCATGATTTTGACCGACAATGTTTATAAATTTGCATCTGTTCAAATTTCTGATATATTTGGATTTTTGACTATATTTACTTATTATTCCCGTAATATTTTAGCCAGAAAAGAAATAATGATAAATACGGATTTTCTAAAAAAACCGCCCGGTATTCTCATGATCATTACCCTCTTAACCTGTATTATCTCGCTTTTATCACCTGGATGTTCGTATTTTTACGAAAAAATAGGTAATGGAAGTAATATATTCTCCAGCATAACTTCTTGGCTTTATTTAGTAAGAATTATTATTTTATTTTTGCTCTGTAAGATACTATATAATGCTTCATTAATTAATAAAAATCTTGTAAAAAGTTGTCTGAAGACTCTTTTATATTCAGGTATTCTGGGATGTCTTGTGTATTGGACGCAAATTGGGCTTTCAGTTTTTAATTTATATGATGTTAATGGAATTTTTAATGATTATGGGTTTCCAAGAGCAAAGGGTCTTGCTCATGAGCCTGCAACATTTGCATATAGCTTATTCTTTATAATTATTATGTCTTTAATAAACGAAAAAAAGATGAATATAAAGATATTAATACTGATTTTAACCTTGATAGCAACATTTTCTCTTGGAATATATATAACAGCAGGGCTTTGTTTACTGACATATTATTTAGTTAAATTTATTAAAAATCCAAAAGGGATTAAAGGATTTGCAATTGCACTTTTATTTTCAGGAATTTTAATCGCATTTTTATATCAAACAGGAGATATAACCTTAAAAATGGGATATAAGTTTATATATCACATTCAAAATAAGATTTTTGAACAAAATCCTGAAATTCAGACTTTATTTCAACAATATCCCTCGGTTAAACTTTTTGGAGTAGGGTTATTTAATAGTGTGCAGCCTTTCTCTGACAGCTTTGAAGTCAGGAACTCTTACTCGCTTATTTATCAGGATACAGGACTGCTTGGATTTTGTTCTTTTATAGTTTTGCTTCTTTATAATATTTTTCTGTGTTTCAAAAATCTCAATAGTGATGGAAAAATCCTTCTTTTTTCATATATTTTTTCATTCTGTCTTATCTCATTAACCGTTATAAGACTTACTTTTTTTCCTTATTTATGGTTAGGTTTAACTTTATTTTATGATAAAGCACTCTTTAGGAAAGTGAAATAGCTATGCCAGAAGTATTTATTATTGTTCCAGTGCATAACAGAGTAGAATATACTCTTAAATTTCTTGATTCTATTAAGGATATTGATTATAAAGATTATCAGATAGTATTAATTGATGATGGTTCAACAGATAATACGTATGAAACTGTTAGAAATTTATATCCTGAAGTCAGTATTCTTCAGGGAGATGGTAATTTTTGGTGGACAAAAGCAGTAAATCTTGGTGTTAAATATGCCTTGGCTAATGGTGCAGATTATATTCTTACTTTAAATAATGATCTAATAGTGGATAAAAACATTATTAATGCTCTTGTTGAATGTGCAAAAAACAACCCAAATAATATTATAGGTTCAAAAATACATTATGAATCTTCTAAAATATCTCATGGAGGAGGGAAAAGAAACCTTCTGTTTCCTCCAAACTTTAATATTACTCCTTTTGGCAAACTGGATAATTATGAATATGAGAAGATAAGAGAAGTTGACTCAATTGCTGGCATAGGAATGCTTATTCCCGTTAATATCTTTAAAGAAATAGGGTTTTTTGATGAAAGGAATTTTCCGCATTATTATGCGGATACGGAGTTCACTTTAAGGGCTAAAAAAGCTGGCTTTAAACTTCTTTTTTGTCCTGGTTCGATAATTTTTGACAACCCTGAAACAACCTGGAAATTTCCCAATAAATTATCACCTGATATATTTAAACATCTGCTTTTTGATACAGGTTCAGGTTATCTTCTTAAGGCTAATTTTAGGTTGTATTATCATTACTGGCCAAAAGCTATATGGTTTATTCCTTTTTGTATTCTTTATTTAAAATGTTTTGTCGGTGTTTTATTAATTTTGTATAAAAAAATTAATAGATTAGCTCTTAAGTAATAAAGAAAAAATTTTTACTCATTTTAAAAATATCATTTCGTGTCATCCTGAACTGACTGCAATTCGAGGCGAGGAAACGAGCCGTAGAATTATGTCCCTACCTGGCGTTTCAGGATCTCATAATAACTGAGATGCTGAAATAAATTCAGCATGACACAATACGTAAAAATTTTTCATACTTCCTTAGTATTTAAATTTCAATTCGGTTTTTGTAAATAAATGTAACATATAGAGCTCTTTTAGAAGATTATATATAAAGTTTTTTTCCATATTGTTCGACATGATAATTATCAAAGATATTTAACAATTAATCTTAAATATTAAAGGAGATCCGCATGGGTTTAGCAGCAAGTCAAGCAAGGATGTTATCATTAACAGCTAGAAAAAGTGACTTGGAATTTAGAGGCCAAATGATAAACCAGCAAAGAATGAAACTTGCTTGGGCTACAGAGGCAGTTGCTTGCGAATATACAGCAGCAATGTCTAATAGAAAATTGCAGCTTGTTATGGTAAACAATGATGGTTCAAAAACTAATGTGGATCTTTCTGCGGCAAATTTAGCTAATTATGGATTGAACTTAAAAGTTAATAGCGGCACAAATGCCGGTAAAACTATAATGACAGCAGGTAGTTTTCTTTCAGATATGGGATGGGGCGGTAGTGATGCTATTACAGGACAACGTTTATGTAATAAAGAAAATACCTGTCCGGATGGCAGTGGCTATTATACAGTTGGTACACCGTTGTCTTCTTTTAGTATAGGAAATAATCATTACAATTGGGATTCTACCGAAAAGGCATATATTTGTGACAGTGGTACTGAGGCAGGAAATAAACTTAAAGATAGTACAAATATTGAAGCTGATACATCAAGTATACCGCAATCCAGCGGATGGTCTGATGCAAGTGTTAATTCAGTTCCATTATCCCATGTAGCAATTGAAACCGGTCTAAGAGATGGAAGATATACGCTTATGAATGGAACTGAAAAAATTGATTATTCATATACAGCTGATTCAGGGATAACTGATAATTATGACACAAGTGATGATGCAGTTGCTCAAGCAAAATATACTTCTGACTCAGCTAAACTCCAAACTCAGGATAGAATTCTTGAAATAGAATTAAAAAATGTTGATACACAGCATAACGCAGTACAAACGGAAATGGATGCAGTTAAGAAAGTTATCGAAAAAAATATTGAAGGATCATTTAAAACATTCGGATAAATTCTGAGTAAACAATAAAACCGAAAGCCGCTTTTTAAAAGTGGCTTTCGGTTTTTAGCGAATTATACTGTCGTTTTATTTTTGCATAGTTCTAAAACACTTGATTTAACTGCTTCAGCTACCTGAGTTATCTGGCTTTCTGTTATTTCCGGGAATATAGGGAGTGAGATAACTTTTTTGGCCAGAGCTTCTGTTACAGGTAAAGATCCTTCCTTCATGCCTAGATACTTGTGTACTTCCTGTAAATGAAGTGGCACAGGATAATAAATCATCGCCATTACGCCTTTTTGTTTGAGGGATTCAAATATTTCATCTCTGCTCGGTACTTGAAGAGTATATTGATGATATACGCATCGGGTATCTGCAAGTTCTTTAGGAGTAACAATTTCTTCTACATCTTTTAAAAGTTCATTGTATTTATATGCAATTTCTTTTCTCCTTGAGTTCCATTTATCAAGGTATTCAAACTTTATTCTTAATATAGCTGCCTGAATTTCATCGAGTCTGCTGTTCATACCAAGTTCATCGTGATAATATCTGACTTTACCGCCATGGTTTCTAAGAGCAACAAGTTTATCAGCTAAATATGGGCTGTTTGTTGTTGCCATGCCTCCATCCCCGAAAGCTCCAAGATTTTTTGTCGGAAAGAAACTGAAACATCCAATATCACCCAAAGAACCCACTTTTCGATTTTTATAGGTTGACCCAATTGCCTGAGCACAGTCTTCAACCACATATAAATTATATTTTTTAGCTATATCCAGGATTGGATCCATATCGGCAGGCTGGCCGTAAATATGAACCGGAATAATAGCTTTTGTTTTAGGAGTGATTTTTTCTACTATTTTATTAACATCCATATTGTAAGTTTCGGGATTAACATCGATAAAAACCGGTTTTGCTCCAACAAGTCCAATTGCTCCGGCTGTAGCCATGAAAGTAAACGCTACAGTTATAACTTCATCACCAGGACCTATATCAAGAGCCCTTAATGCAAGATGTAGCGCATCTGTTCCATTTGCAAGCCCGATACCTCTTTTAGCCTGACAATATTCTGCAATCTCTTGTTCTAATGCCTGAACATTTTTGCCTAGTATATAACTGCCAGAAGATAATACATCAAGTACTGCTTTTTCAATTTTGGATTGTAATTGCCCATATTGCTGAGTTAAATCAAGAATTGGAATCATACCTACCGCCTGTCTTTCTAGTTTTTTATAATTGAACAAATTTTTCAATATTGATAATGAGAATGAGTTTTTCTTTTCGAAAACTCTTGGAATGAGTTACGTAAAACTTCCGGTAAAAACTGACCGTTTTCACTTCAGTTTTACTTCACTCCCACTTCGTAATCGTTTCCGAAAAGAACGCTCCTGTTTCGCACTCTCCTTGCAATCAAATTGTATTTGTCATTTTTGATTGCAACTCGGTATAAGAATATCTTAACATGCCATATCTTTCTCTTTATAAAATCTTTACAAGAACCTGCCCTGTCTGCAAAAAGATACTGCCTTTATTTAAATAAAGGCAGTATAGTGTTTTTCTTCCCTAATATAAACTTTTTAGGCTGTAGCTTCTTCAGTTGAAGCTTTTTTTGCTTCAGCTTCTGCTTTGGCAGCAGCTTTCTTGGAAAGCTTTTTCTCTTCTACAGCTTTTTTAACTAAAGCACCTTTTTCATCGCAGTTATCAATAAGGTATTGAACTGTTTCTGTAGGTTGAGCGCCTTTTTTAATCCATTCTAAAGCAGCAGCTTTATCAAGTCTTAATTCTTTACGTCTTGGGTTATAAAAACCAAGTTCTGCGATAGCTCTGCCTTCTCTTTTTTCACGACTGTTGATTACGATTATTCTATAAATAGGATTTCTTTTGTATCCTAAACGTTTTAAACGGATTTTTACCATGTCCTTTTATTTCTCCTTAATGTCTGTTTAATGTCTGTGTATTTAATATTGTTAACACAATGGAAATTCATAAGCAAGTATCTTCTTAAGTCAATGCTGCAACCTTTTAAATTTTTATTTTACATTTTAATTGTCATGCCGAGCCCGTTCGACTTCGCTCAGGGCAGGCTCCGCTGAGGCATCTTACCAACATTATGTGACTACTTCAAAATTGGCAAGATCTTTCGATTTCGCTATCGCTCCACTCAAGATGACCGGAGAAAAGGGTTCTCTAAATAGTGTTGAATAGTCCAACTTTTTTAATTTATTAGAAAATTAAATGTGTATAAACTTTTTAACAAAATATTAAGAAAAATCATAATAAATTTTGAGTTTTTAGCAACTAAAAATATGTTTTAACTTTATATACATGAAATAGTTAGAAGGTTAGGATGGAGACATTTATCTATGAGAATTTTTAATCAGAATTATTTAGCATCTGTAATGCAGTTAAATAACAATAATACAGACAGAACTGCTATGACAAATCCTAATAAGTTAAGCTTTAGCAACCAGCTTACACAAGATGTCGTATCATTTACAAGTCGTGTTAACAGACTTGATAATATTGCTTTTAAATCAAATGCAGAACCTTATTATAAAAACAAAATGACCATTGATGATCTTCCAGATAATATGCATGGTGAAAGAGTTCTCTTAAGAGTCGATCACAACGTTAAAATGAAAAATGGTGAAATAACAAATGATTTTCGTATGCGTGAAACTTTAAAAACCATAAGTAAACTTCAGGATAAGAATGCACGAGTAATTGTCGTTACACATCTTGGAAGACCACAGGAATACCTGGACGAAGGTAAATCTTTAGATACTTTAAAAACAGATCCTCTTGCAAAGCATCTTCAGGTGTTACTTAATGAAGATAAATCACGTCCAGAAACAACAGTTATAAAAGTTGATGAATGTATTGGAAAAGATGTAGTAGATAGAAGTAAAAACTTGCAATCTAATGAAATTCTTTATCTTGAAAATGTAAGATTTGATCCCCGTGAGGAAAAAGGTGATGAAGAATTTGCTATGCAACTTGCTGAGGTTGCTGATCACTACGTAAATGACGCATTCGGTGCGGCTCACAGAAATCATGGTTCAACATCAACAGTTTCAAAATATATCAAAGGAAATAAAGTAGCCGGATATCTAATGGAAAGAGAATATACTGAACTTGGATCAAATTTACTTGATCCTCCAAGACCTTTTGTTGAAATTACAAGCGGATCAAAAGCAGGTACAAAAATCAATGGAATGAAACAGCGTATGGCAACTATGCAACCAGGTGACTGTATAGTTCTTGGTGGTGCTGTTCCTTTCACATTCTTAAAGGCTCAGGGCTACAACATTGGAAGTTCGTTAATTGAAAAGAATAAAGATGGTACTATAAAACAGGAAAATCTTGATAAAGCACTAGATGTAATTGATGAAGCAGAAAAAAAAGGAATTAATTTGATTATTCCTGAAGATGTTGTTGTGCTTAGAAAAGAATGCTGGGGTACAAATAAAGCTGATTTAGTAGAAGGTAGAGATTATAAAACAGTACCAGCAAAACAAATAGAAGATGGCTGGATGGGTGTTGATATAGGTCCTAAAACCGTTGCAAAAATTAAAGAGGCTATTTCTAACTGTAAGACAACCCTTTGGAATGGTCCTCTTGGAGTATATGAAGATGGACATATTGAAGCATCAAGAGAAATTGCCCTCAGTATTGCTGAAGTTAAAAATAGGGAAGATGGAAGAACTATTGTTGGTGGAGGTGATACTGTAGATCTTATTAAAGTACTTAACAAGGATGGAGTATCAGACAAATCCTACTCATTTGTTAGTTCAGGTGGTGGCGCTTCCTCAGAATTTCTTGAAGGAAAACCTCTTCCAGGTATTACTTGCTTACAAGAAAGAGAAAAAGCTGCATAGTCCAAATCTTAAAAATAACAAAAAATCCCGATTTGATCGGGATTTTTTATGTTGTCATGCCGAACTTGTTTCAGTATCTATAGTTACTTTTTAAAACGGTGGGAATTTGCCTCGCATTCCGGGGGGCATTTTCATTGCTCCTCCGGGGCCTCTTTTCATGTTTTTGGTCATATCCGTCATTTTTTTCATCATTTTTTTCATTTTTTCAAAATCTTTTAAGAATCTGTTCAATTCATCAACAGGAATACCGCTGCCTTTAGAAATCCTTCTTCTGCGGCTGCCATCAAGAACATCTGGATTTCTTCTTTCTTTTACAGTCATGCTGTTAATGCATGCCTCGATCCTTTTAAGCTGCTTTTCACCCACATGAGAAATTTGTTCTCTGTTTTCTTTTGATAAACCGGGTATAGGAAGCATGCCAAGAATCTGGTCCAGTGAACCAAGTGATTTCATTTGCTTTTGGATATTCATAAAATCTTCAAGAGAAAATTCTTTCTTTCTTATCTTCTTTTCGAGTTCTTTAGCTGATTCAAGGTCGAAATTCTGCTGAGCTTTTTCAATCAGGGTCAAAACATCGCCCATTCCAAGAATTCTCTGAGCCATTCTATCAGGATAGAATTCTTCCAGTGCATCAAGTTTTTCACCCATGCCGACAAGTTTGATAGGGCTGCCTGTTGCATGTGTAACACTGAGTGCTGCTCCGCCTCTTGCATCGCCATCCAGTTTTGTTAAAATTATTCCTGTTATTCCAAGCTGTTCGTTGAATGTTTCTGCTACGTTAACAGATTCCTGACCTGTCATTGAGTCAATGACAAGCAGTTTTTCGGCAGGCATGAAAAATCTGTCCAGAATCATAAGTTCTGCCATCAGCTGGGTATCGACCTGAAGTCTTCCTGCCGTATCGACAATTACAGTATTATTACCGTTTTCTTTTGCAAAATTAATACCGTATTCAACTATATTTTTAACGTCTTTATTATCTTCCATCGCAAAAACAGGAATGTTAATCTGTTTTCCGAGTGATTGAAGCTGATTTATAGCAGCGGGCCTGTAAATATCTGCTGCAACCAACAAAGGATTTCTGCCGCTTTTTCTTAGCTTTATAGCAAGTTTGGCTGCTGAAGTAGTTTTACCTGATCCCTGCAATCCGAAAAGCATAATAATATTAGGTTTGCCTTCAGTAGATAAAGGTTTGTTCGCTCCCCCAAGCAGCAGTACTAATTCGTCATGAACAACTTTGACTAATTGCTGGCCAGGAGAAAGACTCTTTAAAACTTCTTCCCCGTTAGCTCTATCCTTAATCCTTGATATAAAAGCTTTTACAACTTTCAAGCTGACATCAGCTTCAAGCAGTGCCCGTCGTATTTCTCTAAGAGCTTCACTTATATTATCTTCGTTAAGCCTGCTTTGCCCTGCAGTTGTCTTTATTATACTCTGTAAACGATCTGATAATGTTTCGAACATTTTATTTGCTCCATTAGGTATATATCATTTTGACGATAATTCAATTTATTTGTGCCTAGTTAAATAATGCACTGATAAAATCGTCAGGATTAAAATCTTTTAAATCTTCAAGTTTTTCTCCGACTCCGATAAGTTTTACCGGCAAGCCAAGTTCTTTTGCAACTGCAATAATGATGCCCCCTTTTGCTGTCCCGTCAAGCTTTGTAAGACCAACTGACGTGAGTTGTACGGCTTCATTAAATATTTCTGCCTGTTTTAGTCCATTCTGTCCGGTAGTAGCATCAAGTACGAGCATTGATTCTACAAGCGAGTCAGGAGCTTCCCTGTCAATTATTTTCTTGATTTTCCTGAGTTCTTCCATTAAATTAAATTTGTTTTGCAGTCTTCCTGCAGTGTCGATAAGGAGAATATCGAAATTATCGGCTTTTGCTTTTTGTATTGCATCAAAAACAACTGATGCGGGATCGGCTCCATCCTGTCTGACAATTTCTGCACCTGCTCTGTTAGTCCAGATCTCAAGCTGATCTTCGGCGGCAGCTCTGAATGTATCGCCGGCAGCTACCAGAACTTTTTTATCCTGAAGTCTGAATCTGTAAGCGAGTTTTCCAATTAAAGTAGTTTTTCCTGCGCCGTTAACACCGGCAATAAATATAATATTTAGCTGATTATTTTTAATATTCAGGTTGTTTGAACCTGCTGAGTTTAATATTTGAGTAAATTCATTCTTAAGAAATTCGCCTACCTGATCAGGTCTGATTTTATTTTTATTACTTCTTAATTTTTCTATGACATCAACTGATGTATTAACTCCGAGATCAGCTTTTATGAGTCTTTCTTCCATTTCATCCAAAAGATCATCGTCTATTTCTTCTTTTCCCTGCGTAAGAGAAACTACGCTTCCTACAAGAGATTCGCTTGTTTTTGAAATAGCCTGTTTTAAACCGGAAAATGAAATGCCAAAAAGCCCTTTTTTTTCAAGATCTTCTTGCTGAACCTGTTCTTCAGGTCTTATGTTATTATCTTCCTGCTTTTGATCTTTTCTGAATAAATTAAACATTTTATATTTGAATTTCCTAACGTTTATTTTTTGTATTGAATAATCTTATTTTCTTCGACTACCTGTCTTAAAATACCGTTAATAAAGCTGGCACTTTCTTCTGTGCTGTATTTTTTAGCCAGTTCAACAGCTTCATCGATTGATACGCTAAGAGGAACATCTTGAACATAAAGCAATTCCGTAATTGCTATTCTTAGAATATTCTTATCTATTCTGACGAGTCTTTCTATGTTCCATCCTTTTGAATGCTTGCTAATCTGTTCATCTATTTCAGTTTTGTTTTTTGTAAAAAGATTACTCAGAGAAATCGCATAATCCTTAACTTCAGCTTTGTTTGCAAGTGAAGCCAGTTCTGAAATTTCAAGTGCTGAATATGCTTTATCCGCTACATCTATAAGTGAGTCTATTCTGCCTAACATATCCGAAGTCATTGGCATTGGAACTGGTACTATTGATGATTCTATCGGACGTTTAACATTTTCAGGATGCTCTATTTCATAGTTTTCTATATATTCTTTAATATCAGCCAGAGCACCTACAGTTAATTTTAAATTACTTTCGGCATCATCCACCAGTGTTCTGACCGAGCTTATTATAATTTCTTCTATTTCCGGTTGATTTTTGGAATTTTTTACCAGCTGGGAAAAAGCTAATAATGCCAGTTCTCTGGCAGCTCTCCTTGCATTCACGGTTATTACCTCTTTTTGTATAGTACAGATTAATTGTGAAAATATCACGTATACTTTAGTTATTTAGACATAAAAATAGAATTAATTAAAGCATTACATTCTATTCTTTTCAATAATGAGGTTCAACCCCACATTAATTAAATCTAAATAAGAGGTAAATGTAATTTATTCCAATTGAATTATGTCACATTTATATAAACAAAGAAAATTTACTCCGGCAGTATTACCGAAATGTAGCTGAATTTAATTAATCCATATTGATATAATCCCAGCTTGATTGATACTTAAAAATTTTCTGCAGGAGAATATAATGGCTAAATTAAAAGTCCTTATTGCTATTGATGAGCCTGATATAGCAATGACAATTGTAGACACTGCCTGTAGTATTTTGGATAAACACAATTCAGAAATTACTTTATTGAACGTAGATGAGACTACTTTGGCTGAGGAAGCTTATTTCTACAAGGAACCGCAAAAATTTATTGAACATGAAGCGGATAAAAGTGATTTTGCCTATATAGAAAGTTTTCTTGAAAATGGAGGTTTTGACTACAAAGGATTTTTATATAAGGAAGGGAATGCTGCAAAAACTATTATTGATATATCTGAAATTGAAAATTTTGATCTTGTTATTTTAGGCTCTCATAACAAACATGAATTCGAGAGATTGTTTCTCGGCAGTGTTAGTTATAAAGTATCAAGGCAAAGCAAAATATCTGTAATGGTAATAAAGTCAGTCCTTCCGACTAAAATCAATCCTGATTCAGAATATCTTGTATGTTTTGCTGTTGATGGCTCGGATTATTCCAATTATGCTTCAGAGAATATCGGAAAATTTCTTGATAAAGGAAGATCAAAAATAAATATACTTTATGTAACCAAGCCTTTACAGGAAATAATTCCGTCAGAAGCTTATATATATATTGACAGTCCCAAAATAATGGAAGAGCTTAATTTAGTTGCACAGGATATCTTAAAAGAAGCTGCTGTAAATGTCTTAAAACAGAGGTTGACAATAAATAAAAAAGATCATATTGAAGGTGATCCGGCTCAAATAATTATAGAAGAAGCTGATAATAACAGATGTGATTTGATAGTTGTAGGTTCACATGGACAAACAGGTATTACAGACTGGCTTCTTGGGAGTGTAAGTGCCAAAATATACAATTATTCAAATATACCTGTTTTAATTATCAAAAAACCAGATTAATTTTTTTCAAGAGTAAGTTTTGTAGGGTGCAGATTTCTGCACCAGTATCGGTAAATTTGCTAATTCGTCGGAACAATGTCTAACTATATTAAATTACATGGATTACTGCACCCACAAGGGGCAGAGCATATGAAAAGTTTTTAGCATTTCTAATTCGCTTTTTGTTAAATATTTTGCTAATTTTTTTCCAGAGTAAGTTTTCCGGCTGATTTATCTATGGTTACTTTAAAATTCTTCAAAAAGCTCATGCCAAGAAGTCCCGGCAAACTGGAATTTGTTCCCATATTTGATACAGCTACCTCAACATTTTTTGCAGTAAGTCCATTTATTTCCACGCTATTTAATATAGCTTTGCTTGCCGTTATTGTACCATTAGCGGTAATTAAATTAATTTTTTGAGTGTTATTTAGGTTTAATTTGAGTTTATTTGCAAGTTCAGTACTGATAATAGTGTATGTCGCACCTGTATCAATAATAAAATTAGCACTTACGCTGTTATTAAGGGTTACATTTTTTACTGTTATTACTGAATTATGTTCTTCTATATCAAGAGTAATTTTTGAAATATATGATTGTTGCTTTGGCTGAGTAACAGTATTGCTTCCTGATATCATCTTGAGACCGACATTTGCCCAATAAGCAGTATTTGAACCCGGAGCATTATTTATAATATACTGGTAATGCCTTTTGGCTTCCGAGTATTTTCCAAGCTGTACAAGTGAGATAGCAAGATAGTATCTAACATTTACATTTCCGGGATCATTTATCAACGCATTTTTGAAATTTATTTCAGCAGCGGCGTATCTTTTCTGGTTGTATGCATTAATTCCATCCTGAAGAGCACTTGCATAGCATGCTTCAGATGACAAAGCCGCCATTATGAATAATATTATTAATATTCTATATAAACTCATATTACTTTCTTTCCATTTTGACTAGTGCCTAGTTAAATTAATTATTTATAGGTAATGATGTCATCCTTGAAGGAGTGAAGTGACTGAAGGATCTGCATGGGATACAAGTAATTATATTCTGAATTTGAATTTTTTTGCCATGTAGATTCTTCGCTAGCGCTCAGAATGACAATTTGGCAAAATTTTCTTAATAGAGCACCAGTTAAATATATCATCGGATTTTTTAAAAATTTCTTTAATTTATGTATTAAATATTTTTTCTGTAATCTAAAGAGTTATATTGTTTGGCAAATTATGATAAATTAATTAATAATTAATCGAGTTGGGAGTTCAAATTATGAAAAAGATCCTTTTGCTAGTACTTATTACGTTTTCAATCTTATTTAACGTTAATTATTCATTAGCACAGGAAACATATAGTCAACAGGATATAAATAATGCAATTAACGAATTAAAGAATAATCCTGCTTTATTGGACAACACATTAAATAAGATTAAAAATGATCCTGCAATGACAGAACAAATATTAGACAGACTTCAGAATGATCCTGCTCTTATGCAGCAGGTTAACACTTTATATCAGGATGCGGAACTTAGAAACTCAGTTATACAAAAAATTCAGGCTGATCCTTCAATTGCAAATAATTTAACGATACAGCTTATTAATAATCCTGCTCTTACAAAGAAAGTTTTAATAAATATGGGTAAAAATCCAAATGTTGCTGATGAAATGGCAAAAGATCCCGAATTAAGAAAGAAAATGGCTGATCGTGTTAAAAATGATCCTGAATTTATGAGAAAAGTTTGGCAAGCTGCAAATAAAAGATAAATGTTTAATGGTTATTATGATAAATAATTTCACTAAGATAATTAAAATATTTTATATAGCGATATTTTGTCTGCTCTTAATTGTGCAGGGGGCTGTTGCCCAGAGTGTTAATTTTAAAGAGTCAGAAGATCAAAATACAATAAATTTTTATGCAGGAACATTATTTAAAGCTGTATTACAGCAAAAAATTTCAACCGGAGTTAATAATGTAGGAGACAGGGTAGAATTTATTACTCCTGCTGATATCAGTCTTGGAGAAACTGTCTGTTTACCGGAAGGTTCAAGATTTATTGGAAAAATTGTAAGACTTGGAAAGCCTACAGTTGGTTCAAATGGTTATATTCAGATGATATTTGACATATTAAGATTGCCAGATGGTCAGGATATTAGCATATTTGCAAGTATTTGGTCAAAAAAAGGCGAGGGCATCTTTGGAGGAGAACCATCCTTAAAAACCGGATACAGACCAGTTGTTACTGATTTGCAAGGAATAGGAAGTTTTATACATATGATTCCGGCAGGTCCTAGAGAAATGGGAAAAGATTCTGAACTTTTGCCAGGTTCAGAAGTCATAATAGTATTAGATAAAAATTTAACTTTTAATATATTTAAAGAATAAGGATTAAATTGATGGATACTGCTTCTTTTAGGTTTAAACAATAAAATAATACAAAAAATATTTACCTGTATTCAGTTTTTTTTTGGTGTGATATTATTAAACTAAATTACAAAGAGAATACAAAAATTAAATGTTTTATAAATGAATTAATAAGGAGATGTAAAAGATGAAAAAAAGTATTAAGTTAACAACCGCTACTATTTTAGCCTGTGCTTTATGTGCAACGTATGTAGTACCAGGATTTACACAAACTTCTTCTAATCCTTATAAATACAGTAAAAATCTTAAAAGTACATCAACGCCTGTATATACTGCTCCTTCAAAACCGCAGTATACTCAGACTTCTCAAAATTATAGTCAGGGATATCAGCCATATACACAAAATACTGCTAATAACGGTTTTCCTCCACTTCAGGGCAGAGTTGTTACAGTTCCTTTAAATACATATTTTAAAGCAGTTACAACAAATCCAATCAGTACCGAATTTATAACACAGGGTGATACAGTCCAAGTTGTATTAGGATCAGACTTTTACTACAATGGAAATGTCGTTTTACCTGCAAACAGTGTAGTTGAAGGCAACGCAGTTATAGCTCAAAGCGCTGGTAGAACTGGTAAAAACGGAAAATTAAAAATTCACTTTACAAGTGCTACAACCCCTGGCGGACAGAGAATTCCTCTATCTGCCAAGCTTGCTACAGAAGATGGTACCGGTATAATTTCGGGAGGTACTACTGCAGATAGAGCAATGAGTGCAGCTAAGGATGCTGCTGTTGGTGCTGCCGGTGGTGCACTTTTTGGTACAGTTATTGGAGCTATTTCAGGAAAGACAGGCAGAGGTGCTTGGTCAGGAACTGCTGTAGGCGCTGGTCTTGGACTTGGAAAAAGTGTTATAGATAAAGGCAATGAAGCAGTTATACCTTCAAATACACCGGTTGATATCATACTTGATCAGCCTCTTGTAGTAAGTCCTAATTTAAATACTAGCTATTAACTATAATAGAATAATTAATTGTTGTTAATTTCTGGATTATGCTAGACTATAATTACAAGTAGAGAATCCGGAAAACTAGTATTAACATTGACTAATAGGGAAATCCAATGTTTATAACGGGGAAGAGGCAGGATCAAGACGATCCCTCACTAAATAAAGAATATAAATTACCTTCAATAGTTATAAATGATTCAAATGAAATTCCTCTGGGAAAAGCTTTGATCATTTCTATAATTGCACATCCTGCTGTGCTGGCATTTCTATGGCTAATGTTTAAGGCTTTTGTCTTATTATTAGCTTTATTAGGAATTACGCTTCCATTGTTTGATAAACCCGAGCCTAAAGTTCGGGACATTGAATTTGTGCTGGTCAATAAACCTGAAGAAAAACCATTAAATCCAAATACAAAATACAGATCAGACAGGAATTCAAGAGCAGGTGGCAAACACACTCCCAATATACCTGTATCTGAACCTGAACCTTTTGCTGCAAAGAGTACGCCTCAAAAATCCAGTGCTGCGCAAAGACCGTCTCCTCAGAGACCTAGAATGCAGCAAAAGCAGTCAATGAAACAAAGAAATCAGTCAAATGAGCAGACACCCGTTCCACCAAGACCGATGCCTTTTCAGGGGATGTTTAAACCTGCCCCAAGAATTCCAAATGCTTTTAATATTCCGGTTCCAAAATCAAAATCACCTAAAGCAGTTAATCCTGGCGGCCCTGTTACAAGTGGACCTATAGGATATTCTTCTCAGGGTTCAGAACCATCACCTATGATGGGGAGTAGCGGAGCAAGCGGTTCTTCAAAAGCAAGAGCAGGAAGCGGATATTCATCAGGGGGTGGCAATGCAGGCAACCCAAGTCCAGGGAATCCAAATGGAAGACCTGGTATTGATGCAGTAAGAGAACCTGATTTCGGACCATATATGAGAGAACTTCAAAGAAGGATTAAACGCAACTGGGAACCGCCAAAAGGAAATGAAAGCAAGCGGGTTGTAATATTATTTAAAGTAAGCAGAGATGGAAGGCTTTTATCACTGCGAGTTTTTAAATCATCTGGTGTATCTGAAGCTGATAAAGCTGCAATATCCGCAGTTGAACTAACAGCTCCATTCAGTCCTTTGCCTCCCGAATATAAAGGTAATGATATAGATATACAATTTACGTTTGATTATAACGTATTTTCAGTTGGTGGCAGAAGATATTAAAGGTAATAAGTTAAAATAGCGAGGTATATAAAATGGGATTATTAATTCATTCAATTCAACAGGACTGGGCAGTGTTACTTCCAATATTTATCTGTTCCGTTATGGTAATAGGGGTTGTAATTAACAGATTTTCTTTCTATAGGGAAAACCAAAGGGATGTTGTTCAGTTTATTTACAGACTTCAAAGAGAACTTCAAAGAGATAATCTTGAAGGAGCTCAGAATCTTAGCTCTCAGTTAGGCGGTATAATTGGTGAAGTCGCCGAAGAAGGTATCAGAGTTCTTTCTGAGCAGAAAAAAGACTTTTCAAGATCATTTGATATTTCAACCAGTCTGGCAGCAAGAAAATTAGAGAAATATCTTCCTATTATGGGTACAATTGGTGGCGTTGCTCCATTTCTTGGGTTATTTGGTACGGTTGTCAGAATTTTATACACATTCCAGGATCTTGCAACACAGGGTAATCAAAGTGCTGCAGTTGCTCTTGGTATCGGATCTGCACTTATTGCTACTGCCTTCGGTTTAGGTGTAGCTATTGTTGCAGTTATATTTTATAACTACTTCCAATCTACTGTTAGAAGATATGAAGATGATTTTCAGCTTTTGAAATTGCTTTTCCTCAGTTTTGCAGACAGTGAAGAAGAATTAAAAGCTAATAAACCTAATACAATTAACCAGCAGTTACAGGCTCAGAGAACACAGCAATAAAGTTGACAGCAGGAATAAATAAAGATGGCTATACAATCAAATAAAGGCAAAATATTTACTGAAATTAACATTACACCATTAACAGACATTTTCCTTGTACTGTTGATAATAATGATGGTTATGGCACCGATGTTTCAATCTGTGGATAAAAATATCAGTATGCCTGAAATCAATAGCGGTGTGAATGTTGATGATAAGAAAGTAGAAGTATCAATAACTGCTAATGCCGAATACTTTCTTAATGGAGCTCCTGTTGATCCAGCTAAACTTGAAACTGAACTAAAAAATCTTGTTAATTTAACAAAAGAAAAAAATGTAGTCATTAAAGCAGACACCAAAACAAAAAGTAAAGATATAATGAAAGTTATAAGAGCTGCCGAGTATGCAGGATATGCAAAGTTAACTGTTGCAGGTGAACCTCTCAGCAAAAAGCAGCAAAAAGATCTGGAACAGAGTCCGGTTCCAACAAATGAAGATAATCTGCAAAACAAAAGAGTGTCTCTGCCGGAGAATTAATTTTAATACCTGATAGGAATGAATTATGTCATCAAATAGAAAACAACGACAAATGTTTAACGAAATTAATATAACTCCTTTAACGGACATTTTTCTGGTGCTGTTAATTATTATGATGGTTATTGCACCTTTGCTTGACCAGCAGGGATTAAAGTTAATGGTGCCAAATGAACAGGAAACAAAAGAACAGCCTAAGGAATCCAAGGTCATAACTGTTGACGTATCCCCTAAAGGTGAATATTCAATGGATGGTAAGCCAGTAACTTCAGATAATCTGTTATTTGCTATTCAAGAAGCTGCAAAAATAAAAAAAGAAGGACTCTTGATACAACCATCAGGTGATGCATCCCATGGTGACGTTGTTAAGGTAATGGACGCTGGAAGAAATGCAGGTATTGCCAGTATTTCTGTAATTGAAAAACAGTAAAGCAAAATAAAAATATGATAAAAAGAGGCTGTGATGTAACACTGCCTCTTTTTATCAAAACAATAATATGTAATTTTAAGCAAAATATAATTTATAATCATAAAATTTTATGATACTCTTTTTTTTAAAGAGTTATTAGGAGAGTTTTATGTCGCATATTCATTTGCCTGATGGGATTTTACCTGTTTGGTTATGGCTTGCAGGTTACGCCATAATTGCAGCTTATCTTCTCTTTTTCTATTTGCGTTCAAAAAAAACGGCTTTTAATAAAAACTTTGCTTTAATTGGCATTCTTTCGGCATTAATGCTTATTACAATGTCGATTGAAATTATACCGCCGATTTATCATATTAATCTGGCTGTTCTAACAGGAATAATCCTTGGTCCGGCTTTAAGTGTTCTTGCAATATTAGTAGTAAATATAATTCTAGCTTTCTTGGGGCATGGGGGCTTTACTGTTATTGGTTTAAATACAGTGGTCATTTCTATAGAAGCAATCTTAGGATATTTTGGCTTTAAAATTTTATCTTTAAAGATTAAAAAGGTCTTTCTGAGTGCATTTCTTGCAACATTTATTGCGCTTTTCATATCATCCTTAAGTACAATAGGAATAGTATATATCGGCACTCATAATCTTGACTCAATAATTGAACACGATCATCATACCGCTGAACATAAAGAAGAAGTTATTGCTCACAAAACTGAATCGTTTGATATTCAGAAATTTATTATGCTGATTATGGCATTTAGTATTGTGGGATGGACGGCTGAAAGTGTTATTACAGCTTTTATCGTTAATTATATTAAAAGAGTTCGTCCCGATATTCTGGAAATGAAAGAATATATGGAGACAGAATGAAAATAGTTGATATTGATTATTATGCCATATACGGAAACAGCTGGTTACATAAAATATCTACGACAAATAAATTAACTGCGGTACTTTTGATTTTGGCATCTGTAATATTTTTTTCTGATTATAGAATACTGGGAATTTTATATCTGATTTTACTTTCTATAATTTTATTTTCAAAATTGCCAAAACTTAAAATTATCGCTTTGTCATTGTATCCCTTAATATTTGTGTCACTTTTTATTCTTTCTACAAAAAATATAAGCCTGGATTTTATATTTCTTTTGATTTTTAAAGTAATTACTGCTTCTACAGCGTTTGTAACTATCGTATTTACTACATCTTTTATAGAAATTTTTAAAGCAACAGAAAAATTTTTGCCATCTTTTCTTGTTAGTGTATTATTTTTAACGTACAGGTCAATATTTATTCTATGGACTACACTTGAAAATTTGCAACTGGCTATGTATATAAGAGGTAAACCTCAACTTAAAAAGCCCATTTATTCGATAAAAGTTATAAGTAATGCCCTCGGATTTCTCATAATAACTGCAATAGAGGCAAGTGAAAATATGTATGAAGGTATGAGATTAAGGGGCTATTCAGGAAATTTAAAATATTTACGGAAATAAAATGACTAAACTAATTGAAATAAGCTGTATTGAGCATATATATCCTGACAAAACCAGAGTGGAAATCTGTGGAATAGAATTCACAGTAAATAAAGGTGAAAAGGTTGCTTTGCTCGGGCCTAACGGTGGCGGTAAAACAACACTTATAAAGCATATTTTAGGTATTTTAACTCCTAAACATGGTGAAGTTAAAGTGTTTGGGTTGAATCCTGTCAAAGACTTTGATAAAGTTCGAGAAAAGATGGGTGTTGTACTTCAGAGTGTTGAAGAACAGTTAATAGGACCAACTGTATTGGATGATATAATTTTTTCGCCATTAAATTATGGCTATTCAAGAGAACAGGCTCTTGATATGGCCGATAAAATAATGGAAAGACTCGAAATAAGCCATCTAAAAGATAAAATTATCCATTATTTGTCAGGAGGAGAAAAAAGAAAAGTTGCACTGGCAGGCGCATTAATTCTTAATCCTGAACTGCTGATTATGGATGAACCATTTTCTGCTCTGGATTTTAGATCACAAAAAGAACTTGCAAAATTAATAAATGAAATATCTGCAGAAAAGAAAATCAGCGTTGTTATATCAACTCACGATCTTGAGCTTGTATCTGATTTTGCTGATACGGTATATTTAATTTCATCAAAAGACCATTTGCTTAAAAAAGGAACACCTAAAGAAATTTTTTATCTTAATGAAGAACTTAAAAGTTTTCATCTTGAAGAACCTAATATAGTTAAAATATTTAACAGTTTAAAAACATCAGGATTTGATCTTGGAAATCCTATTACGTCAGATGAAGCAGTTAATATATTACTAAAACGTCTTCAAGATCAGGTCAAACAATAATAAATGACGCCAATTGCTTGTATGTTAAATAATCTTTTTTAAACTTCATAAAATTTAAAAAACGTTTAAAAATTTTAAAAATGGGAATAATATTGTACGAGTCATTTTACGAGAGTAATAGGAGGCTGGAATATGTTTGAAATATTACTGCAAACTTTGTATATAGGATTAATTGCAACTATTATTTTCATCGGAATTCCTACTATGCTGGAGCTTTCAAATAAAAATTTAAGAAAGCATCATTAGCGAATCTGGGAGTGGAGCAAGGCTCAACTCGTTCACTAGCTTAATTCGTCCATTTATTCATTGGCGAAGCGGGTGTTTAGCTGAAGCGAAAACTAAACAAACAGCAAAGTCTTGCTGTAGCATCTGCCGACATGTCCCCGCTTCGCAGTTTTCGCTGATAGTAATTTAAAACGTCTATATAATATGTACTATTAAAGCCGGTTACTACCGGCTTTTGTTACGAAGATCTAGTTACATACAAGCCCACCTTGTCATCCAAGCTGTGCTTGTATTCACCTTTCCAATGTCGGTGATTGAAAAATTCTAATTTTTCAATCACCTCTATATACAATAATCTAAATTAACACCCGTTAGCTCTTTAACTTCTTCAGCGACTTGCCTGCAGTATTTTTCTCCGTCAAACTCCACATTTTTATCTTTCTTTTTTACAACAGCTTTTACGTCTTTCAAAGATATAAGATAGTTTTTTAGATAAAACAATGCATTTGGGCGTTTTTTTGCAATAAATTCAGAAAGCGGTAAATTTGCCTTTTCTTTGTTACATTTATTACAGGCAGCTACCAAAACTTTTCCTTTTTTCTGTTTTTTTGTCTTTGGTTTCATATGATCAGCTGTTGGAGCTGTTGTGCCAGGTTTCTTATAGTACTGTTGACTTAGAGGCACACCGCAATAAGCGCAACTTTCTGCAACATCACATATTGTGTGTCCTTTAAAGCTTATTAAGGAATTAAACATATATCATCACCTGACATTTATTCATATAATTATGTAAAAATAAACTATAAAAAAAATTGCTAAAAAAAATTTTTTTTAGTATTTTTAGGGTTGTCATTCTGAGGGCTTAAGCCCGAAGAATCTTCGTGGAACTTCACTATAGATTCTTCGCTTCGCTCAGAATGACAAATAATAATCCTTAAAAGAAATCTGACTAATTTTTCCTTTATAATACCTATTTTCTAGCAATACGTAAGAACTTTTTCATACTTACTCAGGTATAAATAAAGCAATGTTAACAAAATATATGGCATAATTAGATTAAGTCGTTTTTTAATAAATTTTTAAAGTAATATAAAACTAGCATATATAAATGGTTGGACGTATGACTTTTAACAGTAAAAAAGAAGAAATAATAATTCGTGGTGCAAACCAGCATAATCTTAAAAATGTAAGCTTGAAAATACCAAAAAATCAGCTCGTAGTATTTACCGGAGTCAGCGGGTCAGGTAAAAGCAGTCTTGCATTTGATACCATTTTTGCAGAAGGACAGAGAAGATATGTCGAAAGTCTTAGTGCATATGCAAGGCAGTTTTTAGGACAACTTCATAAGCCCGATGTAGAAAGTATAGAAGGTCTTAGTCCTGCAATTTCCATTGACCAGAAATCAACACATAATAACCCAAGATCAACAGTCGGAACAGTTACAGAGATTTATGATCATCTGAGATTATTATTTGCAAGAATCGGTACTCCACATTGTCCTCAGTGCGGAAAAATTATCGCACCGCAAACAATTGATCAAATAGTGGACAGTATTTTAAAATTTGATGAAGGCACGAAAATTCAGATTATTTCCCCTGTAATTAGAGGTAAAAAAGGTGAATATACGGGTTTATTCAACGAACTCAGGCAGGAAGGATTTATAAGAGTCAGAGTTGACGGCAAAATTTACAACCTTGATGAAGACGACATAGAACTTGCAAAAACTAAGAAACACAATATTGATATAGTGGTTGACAGAATTATAATCAAGGAAAGTGCTAGATCAAGAATTGCAGACAGTACTCAAATTGCACTAAAACGTTCTGAAGGTCTTGTTATTATCGACATAATAGACCAAAAAGAAATAATCTTTTCAGAAAAACTCGCCTGTGCTGAATGTCATTTAAGCTTCGATGAATTAGCCCCAAGAATGTTTAGTTTTAATAGTCCGTTCGGGGCATGTTCTACATGTGACGGACTTGGCGCTCATATGGAAATTTCTCCCGATCTGGTAGTGCCGGACAGTACTAAATCTCTAAAGGGAGGCGCCATTTATCCCTGGGTAAAAACAGGAAATCCATACTATATGGATATTTTAATATCTGTAGCAGATCATTACGGTATAAATATGAATACTCCCTTTGAAGATCTGTCGGAAGAACACAGAAATATAATTTTGTTCGGCAGTGATGAGAGAATCCTGTTTACTCATGATGATTTCAAAAGAACAAGAAGAAAATCATACTCTTCTTACTATAAAGGTATATTACCTTACCTGAAGAAAAGGTATGATGAATCCAGCTCTGACCTTGTCAGAGGTGAAATAGAAAAATATATGATGCAAATACCCTGCCCTGATTGCAAAGGAACAAGATTAAAAGATTTTTCTCTTGCAGTTAAAGTTGGAAATAGGTCAATTTCTGAAGTCTGTAATATATCTATATTTGAGAGCTATGAATTCATCTCTTCACTTTTGTTAACTCTCTCTGACCATCAGTTATCTATTGTAAACCAGCTTTTAATGGAAATTAGAGAAAGGCTTAAATTCCTGATTGATGTCGGGCTAAATTATCTGTCTCTGGACAGGTCAGCCGGAACTCTTTCCGGTGGTGAAGCCCAGAGAATTAGACTTGCAACACAAATTGGTTCTGGACTATCAGGTGTTTTATACGTTCTTGATGAACCCAGTATTGGATTACATCAGATTAATAATGAGCAGCTTTTAAATACTCTCTTTAGACTGAGAAATCTTGGGAATACACTAATAGTCGTAGAACACGATGAAGAAACAATCAGACGTGCAGACTGGGTTATAGATATAGGTCCGAAAGCCGGAATTCATGGAGGAGAAATTATTGCTGAAGGCATTCCTTCTGACATAGAAGAAGTTAAGAAATCAATTACAGGTCAGTATTTAAGAGGTGCTAAAGCTATAGAAGTTCCTAAAACAAGAAGAGAAGGTAATGGAAACTTTATAAATATAATTAACGCTGATAAAAACAATCTTAAAAATCTGAATGTCGACATTCCGCTTGGTAAATTTGTTTCAATTACTGGCGTGAGCGGTTCAGGAAAATCATCTCTTGTATTTGATATTCTTCATCCATATGTAAAACATAAACTTGGACATAATACTCCAAAACCGCAGGGAGTCAGGGCAGTAAAAGGACTTGAACATATAGATAAGGTTATTGATATTGACCAAAGCCCGATTGGAAGAACTCCAAGAAGTAACCCTGCTACCTATACTGGAACATTTGACCATATAAGAGAGCTTTTCTCAATAACAAATGAGGCAAAAACCAGAGGATACAAACCTGGCAGATTCAGCTTTAATGTAAAAGGCGGAAGATGTGAAGCCTGTAAAGGTGATGGAATTATAAAAATTGAAATGAATTTTCTTCCCGATGTATATATTACCTGTGAGGTCTGTAAGGGAGCAAGATACAATAGAGAAACCCTTGAAGTTAAATATAAGGGCAAGTCTATTTCTGATGTTCTTAATATGACTATTGAAGAAGCATTGGAGTTCTTTAAAAAAATTCCTAAAATAGCGAATAAACTGCAGACTTTGCATGATGTCGGGCTCGATTACATTAAGCTGGGACAGAGCGCAACAACTCTTTCTGGCGGGGAAGCTCAGAGAGTAAAACTTGCAGCAGAACTAAACAAACGCAGTACAGGTAAAACACTCTATCTGCTAGATGAACCTTCAGTAGGACTTCACTGGGCAGACCTGAAAAAACTTATAGAAATTCTTAACAGGCTTGTAGATTCAGGAAATACTGTAGCCGTAATTGAACATAATATGGATATAATTAAGATTTCAGACTGGATAATTGATCTTGGACCCGAAGGCGGAGATGAAGGCGGTACGATTGTCGCCGAAGGCACTCCTGAAGTGATTGCAAATACAGAAAATTCTTATACAGGCCAGTATTTGAGAAAAATTTTAAATAAAGCTGTCCGGTTGAAAGTTTAAATTAATTATATAAATACTTTGAACCGCACCCGTAACCAGTAGTGGAACAGGTACTTTCTATCTGCGTAATGGTGGCTGTTCCGGCTGGATTTGCACCCCATGGAAGAATTTGGTTTTTTGTTATCCAAATACCATAAATATCTTTACCCCACTGATTTGGACCTTTTTTACCATTTACATCAACAAGCATCCATCCGCATTCCCCTGTGCTGTATACATATCCACCATGAGTACAGTTTGCACTATCTATTGTAAAATAAGTCATTATTGTTCCATCATTTAGAACTAAATTATTAGAACCAAAGCTATAACTACTTGTAGCTCCATCAAACTGCTTAATGGAGCTTGCAGCGCAACTTGTGTCATCACAGGTAGTTGCATAATTCATTTTATTTTTAAATAGATTTCTACATTCAGAACGGTCTGCTGCTGCATCGATAAAAGTTCCGCCATTATCCATAATTATTTGTTTATGAGCCTGACTTATACTGGCAAAAGCTTTTTTCCAGGCTGCCTTATATTCAGCCTGCTGAGTATCGGCGATTAAACCGGGTATAACGATAGAAGCAATTACTCCTATTATCAGCAGTGTTATCAATACTTCTGCCAGAGTAAATCCTTTTTTAAATGCACTCATAATATCTCTTACCTTAAACACGCTGCAATACTTTACTAATTATATAAATACTTTGAACCGCAGCCGTAACCCGAAGTAGAACATGTGCTTTCTACATATGAACTGGAAGCTGTTCCTGCCGGATTTGCTCCCCATGGGAGAATTTGGTTTTTTATTATCCATATACCATAAATATCTTTACCCCACTGATTTGGACCTTTTTTGCCATTAACATCAACCATTCCCCAGCCACACTCACCTGAAGTATATACATAAGATCCATAATCGCACTTTGGATTGTGTAAACTAAAAAATAATATTGTTCCATCATTTAAAACCAGGTTATTACTACTAAAAGTATAACTGTCTGTTGTGCCGTTAAATTTCTTTAAAGAACTAGCAGCACAACTTGAGTCATTACAGGTGGTTGCAGAGTTCATTATATTTTTAAACAGAGTTCTGCATTCAGAACTGTTTGCTGCAGCATCGATAAAAGTTCCGCCATTATCCATAATTATTTGTTTATGAGCCTGACTTATGCTGGCATAAGCTTTCTTCCAGGCTGCCTTGTATTCTGCCTGCTGAGTATCAGCAATCAAACCGGGGATAACGATTGAAGCAATTACTCCAATAATCAGCAGTGTTATCAATACTTCAGCCAGAGTAAATCCTTTTAAAAATACACGCATAACATTTCTTCCTTTTTACTTGAATTGAAATTTGCAAATAACATAATATCTCTCTACTAATTATATAAATACTTCGAACCACACCCGTAACCCGAAGTAGAACACGTGCTTTCTACATATGAACTGGAAGCTGTTCCTGCCGGATTTGCTCCCCATGGGAGAATTTGGTTATTAATTACCCATATACCATAAATATCCTTACCCCACTGATTTGGTTTTTTTTTGCCATTAACGTCAACAATTAGCCAGGCGCATTCGCCTGTATTGTATACCCATCCATTATGAGTGCAAGCTGAACTGTTAAAATTAAACCCTATTATTGTACCATCACTTAAAACCATACTATAAGAGGCAAAGTTACTCGCTGTCGTACCATTTAACAGCAGTAAAGAAATCGCAGTACAACTTGCATCATCACAAGTAGTTACAGTATTCATTTTATTTTTAAATAGATTTCTTAAGTCTGAATTGTTTGCTGCGGCATCTGCCAAAGTTCCGCCATTATCCATAATTATTTGTTTATGAGCCTGACTTATGCTGGCAAAAGCTTTTTTCCATGCTGCTTTGTATTCAGCCTGCTGAGTATCAGCAATCAAACCGGGTATAACAATAGAAGCAATTACTCCGATTATCAGAAGTGTTATCAAGACTTCTGCAAGAGTAAATCCTTTTTTAAACACACTCATAATATCTCTTTTCTTTTGCTTGAATTGTAATTTATATAAATAATGATACATTATCTTAAAACCTACTGCAATATTGTATTAATTATATAAATACTTGGAACCACAGCTATAGCCTGTATCAGAGGTGGAACAAGTACTTTATAGAAAGGGAGTATTAGTTGTTCCTGCCGAGTTTGGCTCCCCACGGGAGAATTTTGTTATTCATTATCCATATTCCATAAATATCTTTACCCCACTTGCCATTCACATCGACGAAAAACCATCCACATTCTCCTCCCGTACTATATACATATCCACTGTGAGTGCTGTTTGTACTATCTAATTGAAAATAAGTCATTATTGTACCGTCATTTAAAATCAGATTATAATTGCTACAACTAAAGATATCTATTGTACCATTCATTTTTTTTAAAGAACTTGAAGCACAACTTGCATCATCACAGGTAGTTGCAGAATTCATTTTGTTTATAAGCCTGATTTATACTAGCAAAAGCTTTTTTTTCATGCCACCTTGTATTCAGCCTGCTGAGTGTCGATGATTAAATCGGGGATAACGATAGAAGTAATTACTCCGATCTTGTCTTAAAATACGCTGCAGGACTTTACTAATTATATAAATACTTTGAACCGCACCCGTAACCTGTAGTAGTACATGTGCTTTCTACCCAGCTATTGTTGGCTGTTCCTTCCGGGTTTGCCCCCCATGGTAGGATTTCGTTATTCAGTACCCATATTCCGTATATATCTTTACCCCACTGGTTTGGACTTTTTTTGCCGTTCACGTCGACCATCATCCATCCGCATTCTTTTCCCATGCTAGACACATATCCACTATTAGTACAGCTGGGATTATCTAATGCAAAAATAGACATTATTGTACCATTATTTAAAACCAGGTTATAGTTAAAGCTATATGTAGTATCTGCTGAGCCATTTAATCCTTTTACAGAACTAGCAGCGCAGCTTGTATCATCACAGGTAGTTACAAAATTCATTTTATTTTTAAATAGGTTTCTAAAACTTGATGAATTTGTTGCAGCCCCGGCAAAAGTTCCGTTATTATCCATGTTTATCATATAATATGCCTGATTTATATCAGCAAAAATTTTCTTCCAGGCTATCTTATATTCTGCCATCTGAGTATTTGCAATCAGTCCTGGAAGAACAATCGAAGCAATTACGCCTATGATTAAAAGAGTTATCAGTACTTCTGCCAGAGTAAATCCTTTTTTAAACATACTCATATGATCCCTTCCCTTTTGTTTAAATTATTTATATATATAATGATACATTATCTTAAAGCTCACCGCAAAGCATTTTTGAATCCCAATAGTAACCCACCGCCGAAGGGAAGATAGGAAGTCTGATATTCAGGATGATTCATTATTAAATCCAGAAAATCCTGTACATCTCAAACTACTGTATCAAACATATGTTTTAAATTATTTGCCAAAGATACTTTTGAGTGGTTGTTTTTTGTTACGTTTTGGAGTTTCGAAGATATATACGTCATCATATGTAACAACAACGTTTCTTTCCATCGTTTCTGCTTTAGTATTCTCATCAGCAGAATATGTAAAAGTATCACTACTGGAGCTTTTTAAGGAAACTGTGGGATTATTTTTATCTTTAGACACACTTGATTGTCTCAAAGCTCCAAAATTTATCGCACCAAAATAAGGGCTTATTGAATTAATATTCATTGCCATCGTTCCTTTAAAATTTTCTGCCTCACCGATCGTAAAAAATACATATAATGTATTAGTGTATTTAATACAATTATTATAAAGTGTACTTTTTACAATTTAAAGTCCTAGAGTAAGATAAGTTTACAAAACTTTACATTTTATTTTTAAGCCTAATAATAAACCACCGCCATAAGGCAAATAGGATGTTTGATAGTCAGGATGTTCTTTAATTAAATCCAGAAAATCCTGCACGTCTTTTTTATGGGAAGTTACGTTATCAGCGACAATAAGACCTCTGTTTCGCAATTTTGGATGTAAAAGTTCAAAATATTTTATATATTCAGACTTATTGGCATCAATAAATATAAAATCAAACTCTGATTCCATGGTTCCAATAATATCTAAAGCCTTACCCTGTCTGACTGTAATATAGTCAGACAATCCGGATTCTTTAAAATTATTTAACGCCAGATCTATTCTTTCCTGATAAAACTCAATACCTGTAACGTGTCCTGAATTTTTTCTTGCAGCTTCTGCCAGCCATATTGTTGAATATCCGTTAGATGTTCCAATTTCAAGAATATCTTTATAACCTGAAGCTTTAATGATTAAATTCAACAAATTACCTGACTCATGAGGTATATTCCAGAACTTTTCACTTGTTTTCTCAAGTTTTAAAAGTACCTGCTTTATCGAGTCCTGCATTTTTAGTCTCCGGGACGTTTATCTTATTACTTACGAATTTCAGAAATAATCATGGAGCTTATTGGTATGGTAACAGGCAAAATACCTACAATTGTTTCTTTGGCAAAATCAATTATTTGTACTTCGTTTGAATCCTGACTGGAAATCAAAGCTCTGTCTGTTTTAGCAAGGATATTTATACCTGAAGGAAATCCACTATTTTTTAAGGTTATTGTCTTAGAAATCTCTAAAGAATTAATATTTATTATGCTAAGTGTATTTGAACCAGCTGATAAAACCAATATTTTACTTTTATCAGGTAATACTTTTAAATCAACGGGCTTGCTTCCCACGTCAACTTTTTTTACAAGTTTGCCTTCTATTAAATTATATACAAGTAAATTATTGTCAGCTCTGCTTAAAATATATAAATAATCTCCATTCTGACAAATTTTAGAGATATTATTTGCCTGAGTTATGGGGTATATGCTGTCAATATTATTCAGATCAATTTCATAAACACTTCCTGTTATTAAATCATTATAATAAAGATCATTATTATCATCTGAAATAGCCAGATTAACAGGCATACCGGTTACAGAAATATTTTTTATCACTTCCATAGTTCTTAAATTTAAAATAGAAATGTTTGAAGAATCTCTATTTGCAACATAAGCAATATTAGCCCCTGGTGCAATAACAATCGATGTTGGTAAATCACCAACGCTAACATCTCTGACATAAGTTACATTATAGGTATCAATAATGGATATTTTATTTGTTGAAATGCAGGAAGCAAGGATATATCTTCCGTCATCAGTAGTTTTTATATCAAACGGAATTGACGGCAGTTTAATATTTTTTTGAGATCTGCCCGTTTGAGGATTAATTACTTTAACTATATTTGAACGAAAGTTTGATACGTAGAAAACTTTGTTTGTAAGGTTTTTTAATTCTTGAGGCTCCTGTTTTGAAGTGTTTTTATTAACTTTACCTGTCAACTTTGTGTTAGTTTTATTTTTTTCAAAATAAAAACTTTGATCTTCGCCGTCTTTAACAGAAATTTTCAGGTCTCCCATAATTATCTTCAGATCAGACGGTATAACAAGATTTTCGGGAACAACGAGATCCTGTGGTAAAATACCGAGTTTAACCGTAAGAGGAATATCATTGCTGCTAATTAAGGTAGGTTGTTCTCCGGCTTTAGTCAGTATTTTTAAAAGAGAAAAATTGTTTGCAAAAAGAATAAGATCAGGTTTTGTTATAAAATTAGCTTTTGCCGGAATTGTTCTGATAATTGCGGCAGGATTTTCAACATTTGCAATATTTACAGGAATAACCGGCAAATATTGAGTTCCGTCAGGCAACTCTATTAATCCGTCAAATCTTATATTAGCTTTTGGAAAACTTTGCTTTACAAAAGCTGTTATAGGCTTTGGAATTTCTGTACAAAATCCCGGTAAAATCAGATTAACTGCAAAAGTTATAGCTAAAAGGATCTTAAGAAGATTTTTCATATATCATCCATTCTTTTTTAACTGCCGGATCCGGTAAATGAGGCTTTTACTTTATCTACAAAAGAATCTTTGCGGGTTTTTCCGTTTTGTATTTCAAAAAGTTTCAGAAATAACCTTTTTTCTTCATCACCAAGATTGGTTGGTGTAACAAGATTTATTTTAACAAATTGATCCCCTCTTTTGGAAGGGTTATTTAAAAAAGGTACGCCTGCATTTTTGATTGTTAATACAGTACCTGACTGAATTCCAGGATAAATTTTCAATGTTTTTTTACCGTCTACCGTATCAACCTCTATTTCATCTCCCAGTGCGGCCTGGGCAAATGTAACAGGTTGTTCAAGATAAATGTTTACATTTTCTCTTTTGAATAATTCATGTGATTTTACATAAAGTACAACATATAAATCTCCCGGAGGCCCGCCTCTTTTTCCTGCATCACCTTCGGAATTGATTCTGAGTTTATTTCCGTTATCAACACCCTTGGGTATTTTTATGTTGATAGTTTTCGAAACTTCTTTCCTACCCTGTCCTGAACAGTTTTTACAGGGAGTAGATACAATTTTACCAGTACCTCCACAGGTTGGGCAAGTTGATATCTGGCTAAAATGCCCTAAAATAGTCTGTGTTGTTTGTTGAATCTGCCCATGTCCACCACAAGTGTTACATGTTATAGGAGTTGTTCCAGGTTCCATTCCAGACCCACTGCAACTTTCGCAAGTTTCCAGATGTTCAATTTCAACATCTTTTTCAATGCCAAATATTGCTTCTTCAAAAGAAATTTCTATATCAAGCCTTAAATCACTTCCTCTTACAGGCGAATTGGCATTGCGTCTTGAACCGGTTCCTGAAAAACCTGAGCCAAAAAAGCTGGATAAAATTTCACTTAAATCACCAAAACCAAAATCAAAAGGTCCATTTTGATCATATCCCGCATTCTTTAATCCATCCTGCCCGTATCTGTCATACATGCTGCGCTTATTATCATCCATAAGCACTTCATAGGCCTGCCCAAGCTCCTTAAACTTTTCTTCAGCATCAGGTGCTTTATTAACATCAGGGTGAAGTTCACGTGCTTTTTTTCTAAATGCTCTTTTAATTTCATCTGAAGCAGCACTTTTTGCTACTCCTAATACCTCATAATAGTCTCTTTGCGCCATATTTATAAATATTTCCTATTGATTGACTGCTACATTAACCAGAGCAGGTCTAATTACTCTTTCACCTAGCTTGTATCCGCTTTGTAATTCTACAATTACTGTATGATCAGGATGGTCATTTGTTGGAGTTTGCATCGCAGCTTCATGAAAATTCGGGTCAAATTCTTTTCCTATTGTATCAATTTTTTGCAGGCCCACTTTTTCCAGTGCTTCAACAAATTGTTTTTTCAAAACATCAAAATTTTCCTTGATCTTTTCAGGATCATCCATATCAGAAAAAGATTTTTGTGCTCTTTCAAAAGTATCAAGTATAGGAAGGAGCTTTTTTAACGTATCTTCTGCTCCATATTTAAGAAGAGCTTCTCTTTCCTGAGCCTGTCTTTTTCTATAATTATCAAAGTCAGCGGCTAACCTCAAATACTGGTTTTGTAATGTTTCAAATTCACATTCAATTGTTTTTTCAAGGTTTTCATTATCTTTATTTTCGCATTCACATTCTTCATTCTCAGTAAAAGGGTTTTTAACTTCGTTTTCTTTGCTTATATTTTCTTTATTAATATCTGAAGCCTGATTTTTTTCCGATTCTGTCATTTGATTCACCTTTATTTATATATATTATTTAAGTAATCTCATAAATATTATAATTTTCATATTTGTAATTCCTTACAATATACAGAAATTCTTAATATTTAAATGAAATTCAAAAATATATTTCCTTAAGATTATCTAATCATAAAGAAACTTATTAATCACTTTATTCTTTATTAAAATCCAGTAAATTATGTTCTCAATAAATAGTATCTGATATCATACTAACTCATTTTGGCAGAAAACAGCAAAGATACGGAAAAATCCTGATTTTTTTGCATCTGCATATAAAAATTCTAATAATTGACAGGGATCTTGCAGTAAATCCGTAAAAACCTTACAAAATAAGGTATTTAGGAAATATAAATTAAAAAAATTTTATATTAATAATTTCAAGATTGAACCGCAAATTTTTTTAATTCGCTCTCGAATAACGTTTGATATAAAAGACTTTTATCTTTGCAATCGCTCACCCCGCAAGGGGGAACAAAAAATTTGCTGTATTTACCGCTCATTACTGACTCTAATAAACTATTTTAAAGCTACAATTTTGCTTAAACTTACGTTCTGAATGAAGTTGATATAGTTTTAATTAAATAAAAAGGAGATAAAAAAAGAGAAACTTATTGAAAAATTGAAGTGAAGAGCAGTTGGAGGGTTGGCATAGAAACATAAGTTTAAGCAAAATTTCCGCAATAAAACAGTTTAAAGAGTCAATATATGAGCTTTTGATTTGTTTATTAGATTTTAATACTATTGCATGATTCCTGTAATTGAAAGAGAGTTTAGTTAACTGAACTAGTATAATCGGGTATTAATCTAGCAGGATTAATGTGGTTTTATAAAATTAATCACATTAATAGAGACCGCTGCATAACTATAATTTTTGTTAAAAAGTAAAGATTTGCGGTCGACCGCTTGTAAAAGCGGAAGCCGTGCAAGCGGGCTTTGCCCGGTCGTAACGGCTGTAGGCTAGATATGACAAAAAGCGATATTTTGGTAGTTATGCATCAGTCTTTTAATATCGGGAGAAAATATGGATACTGATAATAAGATGACAGAAAATATTTCACCTGAAAAAGAAATTAAAAAAACTAACTTTAAAAATAATATTGCTCAGGAAGACCCCAGAATTAAATTCTTAACTTTAAGAAGAAAGATGCTAGTTGGACAATAATTGCATTAATTTTTTAAATTAAAAATAATCATAAAAAATTATACATAATAGTGATGTAACTCTCTTTATCAATAAATATAAATATTGTTGTGTCTATGACAAAACAAAGCCGGAGGAGATATGCCCAAAGGAAATTTATTGATAATTCCAGTTTTGCTGTCAATATTATTGAATATAAACTCTTCAGAAATAAGCGTTGCTCAAACTGTGACAAATAATATAACTCAGGAAAACATTCAGGAAATACCCAAAAATATACCGATATTAGCTATATCACGAACAAATCTGGATACTAAAACAGCAAAACCTGGTGATATATTCACAGCAAAAATAGTAGAGAATATGAAAATAGGTGATCAACTGCTTGTGCCGGTTGATAGCATTGTTTGCGGATTGGTTACAGAGGTAAAGAAGCCTAAAAGATATCCCTTAAGAAATGGCGTAATTACTTTATGTATCAACCAGATTGAAACACCTCAGGGGCAGAAAATATCACTTCAGGGCAGAGAAGTAAAAGGTAAAATTATTTCACCAATGGAGCAAACAATCAAAAGGAGAGTTATTGGAACTCTACCTCCAAGGGTAGCCAGTTATGGTACAACAATTCCAGTTGGTGAAGCTACGGATTTTAGCGGAGGTGTAGTATATGCAATAGGTACTGGTGCATCAGTGGTGGCTGGAGCTATTTCTGGCTTTGCTGTTCCTGATATTGGCAGATCAAGACTTCGCTCCTCTGTGGAAAGAGCCATTGATTCAACCCCGATTGGAGCTGTAAGAGGTTTTGTGGCAATAGGTCAGGAAGTCGGTATAAAATCAGGTGATGGTATTATGCTCAGCTTTGATAGAAAGACCATAGAAAAACTTCAAACACAGATAGCTGCTCAATGTGTTGAACAAAAACAAGGTGTTGCAGCTAAATAAGACTTACTTCTTCTTAGAGCCTGTCTGGTTAAAAATACAAAAATCAAACTATGATTTAATTACAGGCTCGACCTTTGGACTGCGGTTAAAGTTGCAAGCGGCTTGCTTTGCAGGGCGATTCAACTTTAACATGACAGCTTCTTAGATTTCTTCTTTTTTGACTTTAGAGCATCAGCAGCTTTATTATCTTTTTTTGATGTTTTGGACGCTTCTTGAGGAACTTCCTTTGGCTGTTTTTTTCTGATTTCTTCGACTACATCTTTTATCAATTCCTCACAGGTTTTACCTTCCTGATCCTTAACAACCTCAATTTTTTTGCATAAAGCCAGTTTTTCATCCTTAGATAATGCAGAATGGTTAACATCATAATTATGTTTCAGTTCCGTATGTATAACAGAGATGTCGTTTTCTGTTTTACCGTCTATGGTAACCGCTAATTTACTATCTAATTCTACTCCGGGCAAATCAACACGGCCTCCTGCGGCACCTCCATGCCCTCCTCCTCCAAATAAACTTGCAAGAAGTTCAGCATGAATACTTCCGTTCTGGGATCTAAAGGATAATCTCAAACCGTTTTGTTGAGCAAATTCCATTTTTTCATCAAGTTCGCCTGCTTTTTTATCCTGGCATATTAAAACAGCTATTCTATCTTTATCATAAGAACCTTTATAATCTTCCTGCGCAAGAATGTGCAAATTAGTTATACGAGAAGAATTAAATATTTTTTCATCTATTTTATTGACATGTTCAGGATCTCTATTTAAAGTACTCATTACTTCTGAGTATTTAAAAGCATTTTGAACATCTAATAAAGTTGTTTTTGGTTCTTTCTTCAAAGCTGCCTGCAATACATTATTCATTTGGTCATAATCAACCTGAATAATACCAAGACTCAATTTATTATCAACAGAGCAACCACCCATTGCATATGAAAGCATCAAGTCTCTTGCTGAATATTCAAATTCAGGTACTCTCACATCGCTAATATCATATGAAATATTTTCACGTATCCATTTTTGGTTAATTTTGTTTCCTGTTAATCCCATAAGCCATTTACATAAGCCTTCAGGGAGGAAATTAGGACGTTCCTGCACAGGCATTTTCATATGTTCAGGAAGAAGATTGGCTGTCCTTGTAAATGAACCTGTGTCAGTTGATGTTCCTGTGACAATATTTGCCACAAAAGTATTTAAATCATCAACCTGTCCGGGCTCCCTAAAAATATCTTCAGGTTTAATTTTTCCAGATGCAAGTTTTTGGCTATTTAATGCTGGTACCAGTTTTACCGCAAGAATTGCAACAAGTTCAGTAGCTGATGGAACAGATTCAGCAATCCATGCAAGTTTATCATCTATTATTTTCTGCATATTTACGCCAGTTTCTGAAACTGCATTATCCCACTCTGCAAGTCTATTTGGGTGATGATCAATATAAATTACTTTGTCTGCATTTTCTATATATTGTTTAAATTTATCAGTAAAACGTTTCGGTGTAGGTATATCCATCAGGACAACAAGGTCATATTTTGCATTTTTATCCAGCAGATTATCCGGATTTTGCATTCTTTCAATCTCTTCGCTCAAAGCCTTTATCTGTTCATCTGTTTTTTTGCTTTGAGGCAGGCATTTTAGTTCTTTTATTTCCTCTTGAATACCTTTCTCACGTTCAGGATTATAAGGATATTTAACCTCATTTATTCCGGGAAGCTTGTCTCTGAATAAGCCCGGAATTTTGTCATCAATAGCACAATCCACCTGTTTTGAAGGATCCATTAATGCTATAGATTTCTTTAGCCCTAAAATACATCCTATGGTATCTCCGTCCGGTTTGCAATGCCCTACAAGTAATATTCTACGGTTATTGTTATTTTTTATTTCATCTTCTATATTTTGAATTACTTCCTTCATCATTTTTACTGATTCGGGGCCTTTTATCGTTTCTTCATTATTAAAGATTGTCTGTAATACATCTTTAATAGAGGTTTTTGACTGATATAGCATTATTTTATCAGCACAATCCGCACTATTTAAAAGTTTATTAAACACCTCTCGTGTATAAGGTTCATTTTTCTTATTGCCCTGATAGATAAGATTAACACGAAGTCCTATTGTTTCAGCTCCTTTGCTTGTACCTGCAATTATATTTGAAAGTTCAAATCTATAGTCACCCTTTTTTTTCAATAGAGGTATTAAATCTTTTGCTATCTCATCATGTACTTGTCCAATTTCACCAAATCCAGGGGCAGAAAGTTCTATTACAAATTTCTCTTCTTTTTTATCCTTCTTTTTCTTTTTTTTACCATCTGTCAGAGCTTTCAGTTTGTATTCTATTTCTTGACCATCATACCAATCACTATCTGCTAATTTGTTTATATTATTATCTTTTGGCCTTATGCCCGGTAATTTAGAAGTCTGATGATTCGACACTCCTCTTACCTTCATCTGAATTGCCGGAATTGAGAATTCAGTCGGATCATTTAATCCGGTAAATGAGACCACCAGCATTTCTTTGCCTCTTTGTCTAAAGGCAATAATTTTATTGGATGTGTTTATCTCAAAAGAATCTCTTTTTAAAGGAATACAGGGTAAATTGTTTCTATTAATATTTGTATTATTAGTATTTAATAACTTATTGAGTGAAACTCCCTGTCCTAATTCATTTAAATTTAACATTATTTCATTCTTTCTCTACTCTATCTCACATATAATTCAGGGTATTCGGATTTAATACGGGTATCAATTGTTTTTTCAATTAGCAGATCTTCCTCATCTTCATTATGATAGGCTTCTATTAATCTTTTAATTGCTTGTTCCAGCGAAAAGTGCTTTGGGTCTTCTTCAAGAGTCTTCATCCAGAAGGTCGCCTTGCTTCTGAATAATTCATCATTGAAAAGAGGTTTTATTACGTTTTTAATTCCCCATTTATTGTTATTACCTTCCATTAAATCCATACATTCGTTATACTCATTTACTTCATTACGAATAGTTTTTAATGCTGTTATAAGGAAATTATCAACCTGTTCAGGAGATTTAGAATTTAAAAAACTAACGAATGTTTTATCTGTTGAATTTTCTAATAAAAAATTATTTAAATGATTTACATATATACGAACTTCTTCATCAAGTTCATCTTCTATCAAGTCTTCTTTTTGAGAATAAATATTTCTCTCAAAAAATTGTTTTATTCCTTTATGAATGTTGTCATGATTATCTTTGTCGAATGTTGCAAGAAGAGTCTCTTCATATCTGGCAATCATTTCAAATGGATCATTAATCTCTTCAAAGCCATGCGACCATATTTGTGTACTTATTTTGCTATTTTTAGGAGTTCCAATTAAAATGAAATCTCCTTCATTTTCTGATTCTGAAGTATATTTTGTTATAAATTTGAAATTTGGGGGATTTTTTTCAAAATCAGGAATTTGCTGCAAAAAATTTCTGATATTTCCAAGAAAATCAGGCAATAATAAAAAAGAATTAAAAGTTAAATCTGCCTGTTCGCCTAACTGTCCGTGCATATATTTTGTTAGCTGTTTATCATCATTTATATCAAGATTGTTTAGTTCATTAGAAGTAAAAGTAATTGAATCCTGCTGATTCCTGATCAGATTTGATATTTTTGTTTTAGAAATATTATCGGCAGATTGTATTTTTTTGTTATTAAAAGATAACATTCCGGGTATGAAACTTACAATTATCATACAATTTCTCTCTTCCACACTCTGTTAAAAAAATAAAGTATCGAAAAAAAAAATTGTTGACAAAATAAGTGAATAAATTTACATAAATTATTAATTGAAGGACAGCGAAAGAATTTTTTGTAGTCTGCTTCTTATGTCCTTAATAAAAATTAAATTCTGGAACAAATAGCCCTTGCCGCAATTACTCCTGACGCAGAGGCCTGAATCAGTCCTCTTGTTACACCTGCACCGTCACCGATTGCAAAAAGATTCTTTATTCCCAAAGTTTCCAGTTCGTTTGTAAGACGCATTTTAGAACTGTAAAATTTAACTTCTATGCCGTAAAGCAGAGTATCTCTTGAAGCGACACCCGGTGCCATTTTATCAAGAGCCATAAGCATTTCTACGATACTGGTAAGATGTCTATAGGGCAGTACCAGACTTAAATCGCCGGGCGTTGCTGATGCAAATGTCGGTTTAACAATGCCATCTTTAATTTTTTGCGGAGTTGATCTTCTTCCTGCTAATAAATCACCAAGTCTCTGAACGAGAACTCCACCTGCAAGCATATTTGCTAGTCTGGCAACATGTTGTCCGTATTGAATAGGCTCTTTAAAAGGTTCAGTAAATCTCTTACTGACAAGTAGAGCAAAATTTGTGTTTTCTGTTTTTTTGTTCGCATAACTATGGCCGTTTACTGTAACTACCCCTCCATAATTTTCACAAACAACTTCTCCATAAGGATTCATACAGAAAGTCCTGACTTCATCCCCGAATGTCGGAGCAATATAAACAAGTTTTGATTCATATAATTTTTTGGTAAGTTCTTCCATAACAGGTGCAGGTAATTCAACTCTGACTCCCACATCAACGGCATTATTTTCAAGCTCAAGGCCATGCATTCCGGCTTCTTTTGCAAGCCAGCCAGCTCCTTCTCTTCCCGGGGCGACTATTACGTATTTAGCAAATATTTCATTGCCTTTATCAGTAATAAGTCCTTTTACTGAACCATCACTGACTATTAAGGTTTCTGCTTTTTCTTTATTTATAATATCGATTTTGTTTGAAAGAAAATCTTGCATACTTTTTAGTACAGCTGTACTTCTGTCTGTACCAAGATGTCTGATTGGAGACTGAACCAGTTTTAGTTCCGCCAGAGTTGCACGTCTGGCAATATCGCTTATTGCATCATTATTAGTCCCATAAACTACGTCTGTTGCGCCATAATCCAGATAGATATTGTCAGTGTAAGATATTAAATCTTCCAGACTTTTTCTGTCCATATATTCAATAAGGTTTCCGCCTACATCAGGTGTGAGAGTCAATTTACCATCACTAAATGCGCCTGCTCCACCCCAACCGCATAGTAAATTACAACTTTTACAGGGGCGGCAAACGGAACCGCTTCTTACAGAACATTTTCTCTTCTCTATCCTAAGACCTTTCTCTATGATAATAATTTTCCAGTCAGGTTTTAACTTAATAATTTCAAGCGCAGAAAAAATCCCTGCAGGTCCGGCTCCAATAATGGCTACATCGTACACTGATTATTACCTCTCAAAAACAAAAATATTTAAAATTCCCACTACAGACTAGCATATTTTAAATGTATTTTTTTAAATAAAATAAATTAGCAATTTAGCTAAATTAGCTGTAAATAGTCAAAAACATATCCATATTACACTAAAATTTTTTCTGATAAATACTTTGTTATGTTTTATTAACTTGGAATAATTAATATATTCGTAAATAATCAGATTTATTCGACAGGTCAATTTGACCTATCATACAAACAGGGGTCTATTGTTGGTTTAAAAGGTTTCTGGGCTTTTTACAACCTCTCTTCGAAAATATTTAATTCTAACCTTGTTAATAAACCATAATACAGTTAAAAACAAATAACTACCAAAGAGTCCACCATACCAAATATCAGTTTTCATATCATAAAATATTTTAAAATAATTAATTAAAAATTGTTTAATATAGAGAATACATATATCAAGAATTAATGCTATTAATAAAATAATTCCAATATCTTTAAATTTTATATTATCTATAAAACTTTTAATTGATTGATTTTTAGTAAATTTATAGATGATTAATAATGCTATTGGTAAACTAATATACTTAATAAATATTGATATAAGAAATGCAGTAATAAATGAAAAAACTCCTATACCATTATAACAACCATCATCAGGACAACCTTCTTTTGGAAAATACAAATAATAAACGACATACATTAAAGGAATTGCAATATAAACAAATAAATCGAACAATATTAACAAATTTGTAACAATAAATAAGATGTATTCCCAACTATATAATATATGTGGCGAAAAATAGAATTTTAACTTTTGTGGGATAAAACTTTTAAATTCTATTTTTTTATTAAGCAGTATATCTAATTTTTTTGCCGTACTTTCTATTCTATTAAACACATTATAATATCCTTATTTATTATATTTTATTTGCAGCAAATCAGACTTATCAAGATACAAGAAAACTAACAAATAATAATTTTTAAGATATCCTTTTTGCTGCCAGGTATATGCCTGATGAGTAACAAACTCATTACTTTCATTATAATCATATATATCAAAAATTATAGCATTAAAATTTCCACTTTGATCAATCCATGCCTTATAAATAGTGGCATTATGAATACTATGTGCTAAATCAAAATCATCATTAAATCTCATTAGTTCTAATTTTATAACTTCACTATTATAGAGTTTATCAAAGTTTTTTATTATAAATTTTTTAAACTCCTGTGATTTTACAATTTTATTAGATAATGAGGAATCAGAATTATACACAAGTCCTTCAGAATCATATTTATGCAGAATTTCTTCTAACCTTCCTTTAATATAATCACGAAGTTCTGTGTTTTTAATCTCATTTATACTGTTAATCAATTCTGGATTATATTTTGTATTTACATCTCCAAGATTAGTAAGTCCGTGTTGTAAAAGTTCTATCGTTGAGGGAATAACTTTTTCAGGTATAATATTAACAAAATCAATTGTGGGTTTATCCAGCCAATCAGGAAGAGTATAAGTTTTCTCTATATGTCCCTGTAAAGTTTGACCAGTTCCATTTTGTGAAATATTTTGATTATTATCTATATCATCATAAATATTATTTGAATTCTCTACTACATTTATAACTTTATCAAACTGGTTATTATCAATAAAATATTCCATTTTACCTATTTGAGTCATTTGATTGTTTATCATCTGTTTATTATTAGAATATTTTTCTATTAAATTCTTATAAGTATTCTGATCAGTTGTTTTAGTTATTTCGTTAAGAAGTTTCTTTTGAGTTACATCCTGTTGATTTATAAGATTTTTTGATTCATTAAGAAGTTCTCTAGATATAGATTTATATTTTTCAAGATTATTTTGTAATTGTTTTTTTGAATCAGAATTATCATAAGGCAGGCTTATACCGTTAGAATCATTATTTTTATTGTTATTACCTAGTTCTTTTAAGTCTTTTAATAACTCAACCGTCCTTTTTCCTCCAGGCGTGTTTGATAATTGTTTTTCAATTAAGGGCATATTTTTTTCAATTTGATTTCCAAGTTCTCTGAGTCCTGTTTCTACATCATCCAATATTTCCTTGCCTGCTTTTTTAACTTTATCAGGATGTGAAACAGCATAAATAATGCCTCCTATAATTAAGGCTACACCTCCTACAATTCCTATTACACCTGTAACTGCTCCAATTATACTGCCGAATCCTATTCCTGATCCAACATCTAAAACAACTCCTCCGATTAGAGGTCCTGATATTACTCCTCCGTCGACAAGATTCATTTGACCTGATGGTACAGATGAGTCATCAGGTTTTTGTTCCGGCAATTCAGATACTATGGAATTGCCGGATATTTCAGAAGAAGATTTTTCTATTGTATTTGAACTTTCAATAACAGATCCACCATGTCCTTCAGGCCAGGAACGGTAATGTTCTCTAACATCTGTTCCGTCTGATTTTGTATATGCTTTTACATGTACGACTCCACTGCTATTTTCAAGCTCATGTTTTGACGGAATACCAATACTATTCATCTGATGATAAATAGCTTTTTCATTTTCCCGGTAATCATCAGGCTTCATTACCTTGATTTCTTCCCGAGTAAAAATCCTTCCCGGCTGATTTTTAAGTTCAGGATTGATATATCCTGCATAATTCGGTTTTTGATTCATACCTGTGTCCTTTAAACTTAACATTAATGTAAACAATAATATACAAATAGGACGTAAATGTCAAGTATGCTATACAGGTTTAAATAATTTATTATGATTTATTAACCTGAAAAATAACAATAAATTAGCCATTTATCAGAGATTTAAATCCAATAATAAATTACGTGATAAAATATATTGATAGATAGTAGTTTAATTGGGCGGGATAACAGGGGTATTATGGCAAAAGTTGAACTAATTGATATTTCAAAGGCTTACGATAAAACAGAAACAATTAAAAGTATTAATCTTGAAATTAAAGACAAAGAATTTATTGTGCTGGTCGGTCCTTCCGGTTGTGGTAAATCTACAATACTGCGTATGATTGCCGGCCTTGAGGAGATAACATCAGGCAATATTGTTATTGGTGACAGAATAGTTAATAATATCCATCCAAAAGATCGAAATATTGCAATGGTATTTCAGAACTATGCCCTGTATCCACATATGAGTGTCTACGATAATATGGCTTTTGGCCTTAAGATGAGAAAATTTAAAAAAGATGTAATAGATCAAAGAGTCAGAGAAGCAGCAAAAATTCTAAATTTGACCGAATATTTAGATAGAAAACCCAAACAACTGTCTGGCGGACAAAGGCAAAGAGTCGCACTTGGAAGAGCTATAGTCAGAGATCCGCTAGTGTTCCTTATGGACGAGCCGCTTTCAAATCTTGATGCTAAACTTAGAGTTCAGATGCGATCCGAAATTAAAAAACTTCACAGCAGACTTCAGACTACATTTATATATGTAACGCATGATCAGGTTGAAGCTATGACGATGGGTGACAGAATTGTTATTCTTGATCAGGGTATTATTCAGCAGATAGATACTCCTGATATGGTTTACAGCAAGCCTGAAAATATGTTTGTCGCAAGCTTTATCGGTTCACCTGCAATGAACTTTATTAATGTAAAAGTGGTAGAAAACGCCATTTTAATAGGTGATCAGTCAATTCAGGCATCGGGTGAAGTTGCTGAAATTATTAAAAATAATAACCTTAATAATCAGGAAATTATTCTTGGCATAAGACCTGAGCATTTCGGGGCAGCTCAGAATGAATCAGAAAGTTTAAAAGTTCGTCCTGAACTTGTTGAAATGTTAGGAAGCGAAAAATTAGTTCATTTTAATCTGAATGATAAGCCCATAACAGTAAAATTACCATCAGACTTTAATGTACATGAAGAACAGGAACTGATGCTGCGTCCGGATGTATCAAAATGTTTATTATTTGATCCTATAACACGGATTAGATATAAATAAAATGAAAGTTTTCTGGAGAACATTATTCTTTACTGCAATTGTTGCACTTATTTATGCATTATGCTCAATGAATAATGGTGCAGACAGGGATCTCTGGCACAGACTTGCTGTTGGTCAGATATTCTGGCAGACAGGAATTTTAAATCACGATATTTTTGCATACACTCCTGTAAAGAACTTATGGGTAGATCACGAATGGGGATCAGGAGTAATATTTTATTCTCTGGCTCATCTGGCGGGTGATTATGGACTTATATTCCTGAAAATATTTCTACTCTTTGCTGTATTTCTTGCTATTTATTCTGCAAATAGACTTAAATCGAATAAAAATGACAATTTAAGAATTGGATTTTATACTATTACAATTTTTGCTATTTTAGTGGGATTTCAAAGCACAGTAAGATCGCAGGTTTTTACATATTTCTTCTTTGCATTATGGATATATCTGCTTGAAAGAATAAGGACAGGTGAGAAAACATCATTAAAGCATTGTTTTAAATATATCTGGATTTTCCCTGCAACAATGCTTTTATGGTCAAATTTGCACGGAGGCTTTATTGCAGGATTTGGACTGTTAGGTATTTATGCTGTCGGAGAATTTTTAAACAGAAAAAATCCGTTAATATACCTGACAATTCTGGCTATATCGCTGCCTGTGACTTTAATAAATCCGTATGGCCCTAAATTCTGGGATTATATGATTACGGCTGTAACAATGCCAAGGCCTTATATTACAGAATGGCAACCTCTGAACCTGTTAGCTCCAGTCCTTGAATTTATCGCATTTAAAATACTGCTATTAATAACCCTATTAGGATGGGGATATAAGATCCTATCTAAAAACAAACAAATAGACATGAATGAGTTTAAATTTCAGAATTCCTTCCTCCTCGGAAGGACTTCCGATATTCAGCACTCCCGCTGCCGCATACCAGGACGAGTTGTAAAAAGCTTCCAGCGACAGCTGATCGATGTCGCTTCAGCTTTTTTTCACTCCCGCTGCCGCATAGACTGGACAGGAGCAATTTTACTTGCTGTTACATTATATTTGTCGGTTCGACACCAAAGACACGTTGTATTTTTTGCAATGGCTGCTTCAATATTTAGTTATCAATATTTTTATGAATTTATTAACGCTGTATACAGGAAATATATAGATAAATTATGGAATTTTTTACCTTTAAAAAAACAGGAATTAGTATTATTTACGGTTAAGTCAATAATATTTCTTAATATAATTGCATTAAGTATATACATAGGGATAAAGAATCCTTTAACTATTAAGGTTCATGATGCTGAATATCCGACAAAGGCTGTTGAATTTATAAAAATTAATAATATTAAAGGTAATTTACTGCTGCCTTTTAACTGGGGCAGCTATGCACTATGGAAACTTCATCCTCAATGCAAAGTTTCAATAGATGGAAGATACGAAGAAACATATCCTGACTTTGTATATAAGGAAGTTACAGACTTTGCTTTCTACAATAAAGGCTGGGATAATGTTTTAAGAAAATACCACAATGATATTATACTTTTGCCTTTGGATACCGAAACCTATAAACAGTTAAAAAAGCTTAAAAACTGGAAAATGATATATAAAGATAAATATTCAGCTATTTTTATACCTGCTTCAGCCATATCAAAGAAGTGGAAAATGCCCGATAAAAATATAAATTATTCAAAAACTAAATTTTGTACTTGTCCCGGAAAATTTTAAAAAGGAATTTTAGAACAGGTAAAATATTTAAAAATTAAAATTTTTACTTTAAGATATAGTTGTTATATTCAGAAATATAAAGTAGATCGATTATGAAAAGAAGACCTATAGTAGCAATTGTTGGCAGACCAAATGTCGGGAAATCAACATTTGTAAACAGATTACTGGGCTCCAGAGAGTCAATTGTAGATGATATGCCGGGTGTTACCAGAGACAGAATATATTTTGATGTAAGCTGGGCTGGTAAAGAGTTTACAGTTATAGATACAGGCGGCATTGTTCCGGGAATGGAAGATGAGATAATGCTGTCCATTTTTACGCAGGTTGAAATTGCAACTGAACAGGCTGATGCAATTATATTTATTGTTGATGGCTTAGAGGGAATTACTCCAACGGATATTGATATAGCTAATTTACTCAGAAGAAGTGAAAAACAAATATTCTTAACAGTGAATAAAATTGATACTCCTGAAAAGTCAGCTTTTATAGCAGATTTTTATGCCCTTGGAATAGGAGAACCTCATGCCGTATCCGCAATGCACGGAACGGGTGGAATGGGAGATCTTCTTGATGATGTTACAAATATTCTTCCAAAATATGTAGCTGAAGATGAAATAAGAAATATAAAACTTGCAATAGTCGGAAGGCCAAATGTGGGAAAATCTTCCCTTGTTAATGCTCTTCTCGGAGAAGACAGAGTTATTGTGAGTGATGTATCAGGAACAACAAGAGATGCAATTAATACTGATCTATGCATAGAAAATAATTGCTTTACTCTCACAGACACAGCAGGCATAAGAAAAAAAGCAAAAGTTGAATACGGAGTGGAACAATTTGCAGTAACAAGAGCAATAAAGGCAATACAGGATTCAGATGTTACAGTACTTCTTATTGACGCTGTTGAAGGTTTGACCGATCAGGATAAAAAGATTGCTGAAATTAGCAATGATGCAGGAAAAGGGATTTTGCTTGTCGTTAACAAATGGGATCTGGTAGAAAACAAAGAAACTTATACAATAAACGAATATACAAAATCAATAAGGGAGGAAGCGCCCTATCTTGATTATGCGCCTATGCTGTTTATAAGTGCCAAGACACGCCAGAGGATTACTAAAATATTTCCTATGGCGGTTGAAGCATACGACTATGCAAATAAAAAGATTTCAACAAGTCTTTTAAACAGAGTTGTGCTTGAAGCGTTTGCTTTAAATCCTCCGCCAAGCGAAAAAGGTAAAAACCTAAAAGCTTACTATTCAACTCAAGTAGGTGTAGCACCGCCTACATTTATAATCTTTATTAATGACAATAAGTTAATAAAAGAAAATTATAAAAGATTTCTTGAAAAGAAATTAAGAGAAGCTTTTGGATTTATTGGAACTCCCATCAGAATCATTACACGGGAAAGAAAAGAAAAAGGGAAATAATAGCCTGATTATTGATATAATATTATGGGTAAGAGAGGTTAAATAATGGATTTTCAAATTTTGTTTTATATTCTGGTTATTGTTCTAGCAGCTTACATCATAGGTTCATTTCCAACAGGATATCTGCTTGTTAAAGCAATTAAAGGCATTGATATAAGAAATGAAGGCAGCGGCAGTACGGGTGCAACGAATGTAAAAAGAATTCTCGGTACATGGGCGTTCTTTACAGTTATGCTTATTGATTTATTAAAAGGTTTTTTACCGGTTTTTATCGCAAAATATCTTGAACATAAATTTAATATTTTTCCTCAAATCAGCATTTTGCCTATATTTGTTTCAATTGGTGTAATTATAGGTCATAGCAGATCTATTTTTCTTGGGTTTACCGGGGGTAAGTCCGTAGCATCAGGAGTAGGAACAATATTAGGATTATATTGGCCTGTAGGAATTTTAACAGCAATTATTTGGTCAATTACTACTTATGCAACAAAAGTTGTATCAATCGGATCAATTGTTGCACTATTACTAACACCTGTTTGGATGTTTATTTTCCATCAACCATTTAGCTATATTGTTTACTGTCTGGCAGGAGGAGTTTATATTACTCTTTATCTGCACAGAGATAATATAAAACGTCTTTTAACAGGAGAAGAAAATAAAGTCAGATAGAAATTAGAGTGGAGTAGATAATATGAAATTAACGGTATTAGGAGCTGGAAGCTGGGGCTTAACATTAACATGGTTATTAACAGATAATTTTGATAAAATTACACTCTGGTCAAGAGAAGAAGACTTATCAGAAGAGCTGGTTAAAACAAAATCAACCACAAAGCCTGTCGAAGTTAAGCTTGATAACAAAATTGAAATTACATCTGACCTTAAAGCAGCTATTAAAGATGCGGAAATAATTCTTGTAGTTGTTGCAACATCGGGTATAAGACCAGTTTGTCAGAATCTGATAAAAGCAGGAATCACTAAAGATCAAATAGTTGTTAATACCTCCAAAGGACTTGAATTGCCCGGACTTTACCGTATGAGTGAAGTTATGTCTCAGGAACTGCCAGACAACAAAATTGTTGTTTTATCAGGTCCTACTCTTGCAAAAGAAGTCCTTATGGGGCTTCCTACTGCGGCTACTGTTGCCTGCGAAGACATGGAAGCTGCTGATATAGTCCAGAAAAATCTTACAGTCCCAGGTAAATTCAGGCTTTATACAAATACTGACGTTATGGGCGTTGAACTTGGCGGTAGTTTAAAAAACGTTATAGCTATTTCATCAGGGTTTGTTGACGCTATGAAATTGGGAGATAATGCAAGAGGAGCTATCCTGACAAGAGGACTTGCTGAAATCGTCAGAATAAGCGTTGCTCTTGGAGCTAATCCAAGCACACTCTACGGTCTTTCAGGAATAGGTGATTTAATTGCTACCTGTTCAAGTCCTTTCAGCAGAAATTATCAGGTTGGCTATAGGTTGGGACAGGGTAAAAAACTTGACGACATTTTAGCCGAACTGGGATCGGTTGCAGAAGGTGTTAAGACTACAAAAGCTGTATGTGAACTTGCAAGAAAGCTTGATATAGAAGCTCCAGTTGCAAATATTATTTATGAAGCTGTTTATACCGATATATCACCTGATGAAGTTGTAAATAAACTTATGAACCGCCAGTTAAAAGGTGAAGATTCATATCAGTTTGCAAAGTAAATAGAACGCTAACGCTTCGCACATGAACGAGTTGCGAAATCCTTATCGCCGCCGCTAAAGATTTCTTCACTCCCGCTTCGCTTTATTAAGATAGTTTAATTTCTAGCTTCTTGTTTTTTCTAACTGTATAATTAAAAAGAATAAATGGGGAGTGTGTATCATAATGGCCATAGAATTTGTTACGTTATTAAACGAACATAATACTTCGAGTATATCTAAAAGAATGATGAGTGAAATTAAATACAGACTGCCGTCTTCGTTATGCAGCGAAAAACTCAATGGCTTGTTTTTATTGAGCAAACGGAACGAATTATTTGATACACAAACTTATTGGAGATTATATTAAATAGTATAAAGGAGCTTAATTAAGCTCCTTTATACTATTTAAATCAATAATGGGAACAAAGTAAAATAATAAAATTGTTTTTATGGAATTTTACTTTAAAGAATAATCATTCAATATATAATTAAAAACAACAAAAACAAGTTACAGGAGTAAAAAATATGACAAGTAATGTTTATTTTGCAAACTTAAGAGCACGAAGTTTTAAGGAAAATAAAATTAATAAAATACAAAGACTTTTCGATAATGCAGGGTTAAGCGATATAATTTCTGAAAATGATCTGACTGCAATTAAAATACATTTTGGAGAAAAAGGTAATGATGGATACATAAATCCTGTCTTTGTAAGGCAGGTAGTTGATAAAATTAAAAATGCAAAAGGCAAACCTTTTGTGACCGATACAAATACTCTTTATCACGGAGAAAGACATAATGCTGTTGATCATATTGTAACTGCAACAGAGCATGGTTTTAACTATGCTGTTATCGGAGCCCCTGTAATAATTTCCGACGGGCTTGTGAGCCAAAATATAGCTGAAGTGGAAATAAATCAAAAACACTTTAATAAAGTTAAAATAGCATCTGACATAGTAAACGCAGACAGCATGATTGTAATGTCGCATTTTAAAGGGCATGAATTAGCTGGCTTTGGTGGAGCTATCAAAAATTTGGCAATGGGATGCGCTCCTGCCAAAGGCAAGAGAGACCAGCATTCACCAAGACCTTTTGTATTAATAGAAAACTGCAAAACTTGCGGAAAGTGTGTGAAAATGTGTCCTGCCAAAGCTATAAAAATCACCTCAAATAATGCTCAAATCGATAAAAACCATTGTATTGGGTGCTGCGAATGTCTTACTATCTGCCCTTATAGAGCAATAGAAATAGACTGGACTACAGAAGTGGTTCCGTTTATGGAAAGAATGACAGAGTATGCTTTAGGAGCTGTTATAAACAAGCAGAATAAAACAGGCTATATAAACTTTTTAATAAATATAACACCGGACTGTGACTGCTTCCCGTTCAGCGATTCAGCAATTGTTCCTGATATAGGTATTCTTGCATCCAAAGATCCTGTTGCTCTAGATAAAGCAAGTTATGATCTTGTCAACAAGCAAACCGGCTTCAATAATTCCAAATTATCCTGCAACCATGAATCAGGATGTGATAAATTCAAGGGAATGAGAGATTACACAGAAGGTTTTATCCAGATAGAATACGGTGAAAAAATCGGACTTGGAAGTTCAGAATATAATTTAGTAGAGATATAAAAATTAAACCTCATTATAGTTCTTCTTTAACTAGTGCATTGTTAAATTGATTTTGCTGAATTCATAGAAATTATTGTCATCCTTGAAGGAGTGAAATGACTGAAGGATCTACATAGAATATAAACTGATGATTTGGCTTCTCTGCCAAGTAGATTCTTCGCTGAAGCTCAGAATGACAATTTGCAAAACTTTTTCAAAAATAGCAAATTTTTAAAAATATCATAACGAATATTTTAATGAAAATAAAAGCGCTGGGATTCAGCGCTTATTTTCAGGGCACACAGTAAAATTTATTATGCAAGTTTCATAGAGTTTTTTGCTACAAGATCACGTTTTCTTTTTTTTTCCTTACAGGAAGCATTAATGATATTTTGATAACAGGAAATTAAATGACAGCCATCTTCTTCTGATAAATTTTTAGCACATTTTTTAAGAATTTCTCTGGCTTCCTGAAATCTTTTTAATCTTATAAGCAATGCAATTCTTTGGTCATAAAGAGAAGGCAATAGATGCCTGTCTTTTAATGTTATATTTTCAAACGCCATTTCGCAGCAAATGAGAGCTTCTGCTTGTTGTCCTAAAACATCAAGAGTTCCTGCTTTTGAGCCATAAGCTTCTGCACAGAACGGATCTGCATTTATCGCCATATCAAAATATTCCAGGGCTTCATTATCCTTGTCTATACAAAATAAAATATCACCTTTTAAAATTAAAGCTTTGAGATGGCCAGGCTCAAAACTCAATGCTTCGTTGACTTGAGCTAAAGCCGTTTCATAATCTCTATAGTATATAAAGGTATCACTTGCCTCGCGTACAAGCTTTTCTGCCCTGATGTTGAATATCTTCTTCGGCGTATTCTCTCTAGTATTATTATGATTATTAATTATATTGATCATCTGTTATTTTATCCCCAACCAACTGAGATATATTATATGTTAATGATACAAAATTACTTGTTCATTGAACATGACCTTAATCATGTTTTATTCATGTTAAGTCAGATAATAACTATAATTTAGAGAAATTCATATTCCCCTTTAATACGTATTTTTAGCGTTTGATTATCTGATCATGCCAAGAAACACTATTTATGCTTATTAAAAGTTTTTTAAAATCTTCTTAACGCTTGTTAATAAAGCAATATTAAAAACATGTAACAAACATGCAAAAGGCTCATGGTACATGAATTTTGGGCATGAAATTTTTCAAGAAGAAATGTTAACAAAACTTACGTTATGTTACAAATTAGCAAACTTAGATGGTCTGAAAACTATCCTATTTGTTAGTTAACTAACAAATTTTCTTTTAAAAATATATTCTACAGTATTAACTCCGTAGACTTATTTTCTAATAATTAGTATTTATGGCATAGAGAACATAATTAAAAAACTTCAAGAAAGAAGTTTTTTTACGAAAATTTACTATCACTATTAGTTTGATAGTTGTAAAATGAATGCTACACAGTAATGAATATTCTTACTCAACAAACAAATTAATAATAAAACTAGTTTAGGGGTATTAGAGGTATTATTTCATTTACTTTTTACTATTAATATTCGTGGATAGTGTATATTATTGTTATATATTATCTGTGCTTGCTATTTAAATGTTTGTCCGGGAATAAAAATTACTTTTTAATTTAAAGTTTAAGACTATATAAAGGGAGAAGTTACAAGTGGCATCATATTTATCAGAAGCTATTAAATTAACCGAAAATGCTAAAACTGTTCTTGCAAAAAGATACCTAAGAAGAGACGATGATGGTAATCCGATCGAAACATCCGAAGATCTTTTCTGGAGAGTCTCACATACTATTGCTGAAGCAGATCGTTTTGATGGAAAAACCGAAGAAGAAATAGATGAACTTTCTGAACAATTTTATAAATCTATGACAAATTTGGAATTTATGCCAAATAGTCCTACTTTAATGAATGCAGGAAGAGAATTAGGCCAGCTTTCAGCTTGCTTTGTCTTACCGGTTGATGATTCACTCGATGCCATTTTTGAAACCATAAAAAATACAGCTTTAATTCATAAAAGCGGTGGCGGAACAGGTTTTTCTTTTTCAAGATTAAGACCCAAAAATGATATTGTAAAATCAACAATGGGTGTTTCTTCAGGACCAGTTTCTTTTATAGAAGTATTTAATGCAGCTACTGAAGCGGTAAAACAGGGTGGAACAAGACGAGGCGCTAATATGGCTATCCTCAGAGTTGATCATCCTGATATTTTAGACTTTATTAATTCAAAATTTGAAGGGCACAGATTAAATAATTTTAATATTTCAGTTGGTATTACCAATAAATTTATGGAAGCTGTCCTGAAAGATGAAGATTATGACCTTGTTCATCCTAATAATAAGCAAGTTATTCAAAGATTAAGAGCAAAGGATGTTTTTGACGTTATTGTAGATCATGCTTGGAAAAATGGTGAACCGGGAATTGTATTCCTTGATAACATTAATAAAGACAATCCAACCCCAAAAATTGGTGAAATCGAGTCAACAAATCCATGTGGAGAAGTTCCTCTACTTCCTTACGAAGCTTGTAATCTCGGTTCAATTAATGTTGGCCGTATGATTAAATATAATCAAAATGAAGAGCCCGAAGTTGACTGGGATAGACTTGAATATGTAACGAAATTAACAACTCATTTTCTTGATAACGTAATTACAATGAATAATTTTCCGCTTCCTCAAATTGAAGAAATGGTCAGGAATAACAGGAAAATAGGCCTCGGTCTTATGGGATGGGCAGATCTTCTTATGATTCTTAATATTCCTTATAATTCCGAAGAAGGCATTAATCTTGCAAAACAAGTAATGGAATTCATAGATTATCATTCAAAAGTTGAATCTATAGATCTTGCTAAAGAAAGAGGCAAATTCGCTAATTTTGAAGGCAGTATCTATGACGGTAACACAGCTTTGTATAATAGATATAAAGATCAATCAGCAGGTAAAGTTTCTGATGATGACTGGTATGAACTTGATTTAAGAATTCAGGAATTCGGCATCAGAAACGCTACAACCACTTGTATTGCTCCTACCGGAACAATTAGCATGATTGCAGCAGCATCAGGCGGTATTGAGCCTTTGTTCGGTCTCACTTTTGTCAGAAAAGTAATGGATGGAACAGAATTAATTGAAGTAAATCCAAACTTTGAAAAAATTGCAGAAGAAAGAGATTTCTATAGTGATGAACTAATGAGAGAAATATCAGCTCATGGATCAGCCCATGGCGTAGAAGGCGTACCTGAAGATGTGCAGGAAGTTTTTGTAACAGCTCACGATATTACTCCTGATTGGCATGTTAAAATGCAGGCTGCATTCCAGCTTCATACTGACAATGCTGTTTCAAAGACAGTTAATTTTAAGGATGATGCAACAAGAGAAGAAATAGCAGAAACATATTATCTCGCGTATAAATCAGATTTAAAAGGCATAACTGTTTACAGAGACAAGAGCCGTTCATATCAGCCAATGAATATCGAAGTAAAAGATAATAAAAATGAAGAATCAACAGTCGAAATATCAGAACAGTCTTCTGAACATTGTCTGTTTACAAATCCTGATGGTAAGATTGTTACTCCAAGAGAAAGACCTAATCTGACATATGGAATGACTGACAAAATTCAGACAGGTTGTGGCCCTCTTTATATAACTATAAACACAGATAAAAAGGGATTATGTGAAGTGTTTGCCAGAATGGGCAAATCCGGGGGATGTGCTACAAGTCAGGCAGAAGCTACCGGAAGGATGATTTCTCTCGCATTAAGAGCTGGTGTTGATATCCAATCAATCATTGAGCAGCTAAAGGGAATAAGATGTCCTGCTCCTTCATTTGGAAAAGGCGGAGTTATTCTTTCCTGCTCAGATGCTATCGGAAAAGTGCTTGAACGTAATCTTGAAAAAGCTTTTAAGTTATCCGTTGCAGACAGTAACGGTAAAAGCTCAAACGGTGAAGAAAAATCAGTAAATTCAGACAGAAGCTCTATAGCTGATATCGGGCTATGTCCTGAATGTCCGGAATGCGGGCAAATGCTTGAATTTGGTGAAGGCTGCGTTATATGCAAAAATTGCGGTTTCTCCAGATGTAGCTAGGCGGAGCCGGGAGCGTTTAAATAAAACAAAGACGGAGGTAATATGCCTTCGTCTTTGTTTTTATTTAAACTTACTCAACCATGTGACGTTTGCTTACCATCCCTTTATTTATTGCAGTTAAAATAGCTTGAGTACGGTTGGATACACTCATTTTTTTAAAGATATTTTTTAAATGAGTTTTTACTGTTAATTCACTTAAAAATAGTTTTTCTGCAATTTTTTTATTGCTGTCACCTTCAGCAACAAGATTCATAATCTCTCTTTCTCTTGTAGTTAAAAGATCTTTAGTTATTTTATTTTCATTGTTATTTACTTTAGAATCATTATTATTCCAGGCTGTTCGTCTTAAAAGTGCTTCAATTCTAACTATAAGAGTAGAAATATTAAATGGTTTAACTATATAATCATCTGCTCCGACTTTAAGACCTGACACATGATCAATTTCATTATTTAGTGCCGTTATAATGATGACAGGAATATGTTTATAAACTTTATCATCCCTGATAAATTTTAATACTTCCCATCCATTCATTTCAGACATTAATATATCAAGTAAAACTATATCGTATTTTTCATGATCATTTTGAAGCTTTTCCTGAGCTTCCAACCCGTCATACGCAATTATGACATTATAGCCATATTCAAGAAGGATATCCTGCATTAGTTCAGGATTATCATCGACAACAAGAATGTTAACTCTTTTATGTAAAAAACTCTTCTTGTCCAAATTACCTCTTACTCCCTTATAAATCTCATCATTTGCTATATAATAAGATTGTTGACAAATAGAAAATAAGAGCTATTTAACTATTTTTCAACACTTCCATTATTAAATTTAGTATTTCAAGAAAATATTCGTATTAAACTAGACAACCTGGCAAAAATTGCGGACAAAATTAATTTGATTTAAAATAAAACTGGAAAACTTCCTATTTATTAAGAGGCAAAATATAAAAATGACTTTAAAACATTATTTTGAAAAAAACTCACCATATAATCTTCCTGATGAAAAAGGACGATTCGGACAGTTTGGAGGGAAATATGTCCCTGAGACTCTTATGCCGGCTTTAAAGGAACTGGAAAATTCTTTTAATGATGCATGGAATAATGAGACATTCCTGTCAGAACTTTATGATCTGATGAAAAACTATTCAGGAAGGCCTACCCCTTTATATTTTGCTAAAAGACTTACTGAATACTATGGAAAAGCTAAAATTTATTTAAAAAGAGAAGACTTAAACCATACCGGAGCACATAAAATAAATAATGTTCTGGGGCAAATTCTGCTTGCAAAAAAAATGGGAAAAACCCGCATTATAGCAGAAACTGGTGCTGGTCAGCATGGAGTGGCAACTGCCACAGCTTCAGCATTGTTCAATATTGCATGCGAAATATATATGGGCGAAGAGGACATGAAACGTCAGGCTGTCAATGTCGACAGAATGCGTCTTTTAGGAGCAGAAGTTATTCCAGTATATTCAGGCAGTAAAACTCTCAAAGACGCAACCAGTGAAGCTATTAGAGACTGGGTCACGAACGTTGAAAATACATACTATGTACTCGGTACAACTGCCGGACCTCATCCTTATCCTGTATTGGTCAGATCTTTCCAATCAGTAATCGGTAATGAATGTAAACACCAGATTTTAGAACATGAAGGCAGACTTCCTGACCACATAATTGCCTGCGTCGGCGGAGGCAGCAATTCAATGGGAATATTTTACAGTTTTTTAAATGAAAAAGAAGTCAATCTGATAGGTGTAGAAGCAGCGGGGCTCGGTGTTAATACTGATATGACTGCTGCAACACTAACAAAAGGAAAACTTGGCGTTTTGCATGGATCTATGGAATATGTTCTTCAGGATGAATTCGGACAGATTGAAGAGGCTTACAGTATATCAGCAGGTTTAGATTACCCCGGTGTCGGTCCTGAACACTGCTATTTAAAAGATACAGGCAGGGTAAAGTATTTTTCAGCAGAAGATAATGAAGCAATTAAAGCTTTTCAACTATTAACAAAACTGGAAGGTATTATTCCTGCTATTGAATCATCACATGCCTTGGCTTACCTTGAAACTCTAATGCCTGATACAGCTAAAGATGAGATAGTTATTGTTAATATTTCAGGCAGAGGTGATAAAGATACTGAGAGAATACTTGAAATTTTAAGAAATGAATAATTTAAATAAGAAGCAAAAATCGTAGGGTGGGTTTTAACCCACCGAATTAATAATAAAAGAGAGATTTACAAATATGGAAGAAGTTAAAAAGATCGAAATATCAGAAAAATTCATAAAAGAAGCAGAATTTCTTGCTAGAGGGACAGAAGTCTTGCCGGGTGGAGTTTTAGAACTGGCTAAAAAACTCCAAAAATCAAGTGAGACAGGAGTTCCTTTGCGTGTAAAACTGGGGCTTGATCCTACAAGACCGGATCTCCATCTTGGTCATACCGTTGTAATGAGAAAATTAAGACAGTTCCAGCTTGCAGGTCATCAGGTAGTCCTTATTATTGGGGCTGCAACTGCTATGATTGGTGATCCTTCAGGAAAATCAGAAACAAGGCCGAGCCTTTCAAAGGAAGAAGTTGATGTTAACGCTAAGACATATCTCGAACAAATGGCAAAAGTTGTTGATATAAGTAAAGCAGAAGTTGTTAATAATGCTGACTGGCTTCATCCGATGAAACTGGCAGAATTATTAAAACTTGCATCAAACGTAACTGTTGCTCAAATGATGGTTAGGGAAGATTTTTCAAAACGTTACACAGAAGGCAAGCCTATTTCTGTTCATGAATTCTTCTATCCTCTAATGCAGGCATATGATTCAGTAGAAATTAATTCTGATATAGAACTTGGAGGAACAGACCAGAGATTTAACGTACTTCTTGGCAGAGATATTCAATCTGCATATGGAAAGAAAGATCCTCAAATGGTAATACTCCTGCCCCTTCTTGAAGGAACTGACGGCATTGTAAAAATGTCAAAATCTTATCCAGAACATTGTATCAGTCTAACAGACAGTCCAAAGGATGTACTGGGTAAAATTATGTCTATTCCTGATAACATGATTATGAGGTATTTCGAACTTTTAACAGATGTTTCAACAGAACAGCTTAATGAATATAAGAAAAATCTTGATGCAGGACTGGTAAATCCCAGAGATTACAAGATGAATCTGGCAAAACTTATAGTCAGCGAGTATCATTCTCCTGAAGAAGCACAAAAGGCTGAAGAAGAGTTTGTAAATATCTTCAAAAACAAAGGAATTCCTGAAAACATTGAAGAATTAGTTATTTCTGAAGGTACAGTTCTGGTTGATTTCATAGCTGAATATGGTATGGCACAAAGCAAGGGAGAGGCAAAAAGACTTATTCAGGGCGGCGGTGTCAAAATCGATAACGAAAAAGTTACGGATCTTGCTCAAAAAGTCGAATTCAACGGTAAAGAATCAATGATATTGCAGGTCGGAAAAAGACGATTTGCAAAATTAATTGGTAAATAGCAATTAATATGAATATTAAATCACTATTAACAAATAAAACGGATAATACCATTATCCAGTTAATGAGATATTTTCTTGTAGGGATACCTGCTGTATTTGCTGATTTCCTGGTTTTAATCGCTTTTACGGAATTCTTTAAAGTAAATTATCTTATTTCTGCGGCGCTGGGATTTGGGACAGGAATTGCCGTAAACTATATTTTAAGTACAGTATGGGTATTTAATAATAGAAAACTCAGCAATAGAACATTTGAAATATCGCTATACGTCTTAACAGGCTTGTTGGGACTTGTCCTAAATGAAGTAATAATCTGGTTCTTTACAGACATAGCACATCTTTACTATGTTTTATCAAAGACAATAGCATTTATAGCTGTTTATATTATCAATTTTTTCATAAGAAAAAACATTTTATTTTAGAAGCTGTTTAGCTAAAATATTATTAACTTGAATTGTAAATTAATTTTTGTTTAAAATAAGGAAAAGTGTCATGCTGAACTGACAGCAATTCGAGGCGAGGAAGCGAGCCGTAGAATTATGTCCCTACTTGGTGTTTCAGTATCTAAAAAAATTAACAGACCCTGAAATAAGCTTGTCCTGAGCGAAGCCGAAGGCGTAGTCGAATGGATTCAGGATGACACAATAAAAAGCCAACAATAGTGAATGTTTTGACTATTTAGTAATTCAAGTTATTAGAATTAAAGTAAATGGAGTAAAAAAGTGGATATAGCAATAAAATTTACTAAAATGCATGGGCTTGGAAATGATTTTATTATTGTCGACAATGATGAAATAGAAAAAAATAATATAAATTCAAGTGAACTGGCAAAAAAAATCTGTGACAGAAATTTTGGTATCGGCGGTGACGGGCTTATAATAGTTAATCCTTCTGATATGAAAGGCGATACTGACGTTAGCTGGAGAATATTAAATTCGGATGGAACTGAACCCCAGATGTGCGGCAACGGTATTCGCTGCTTTGCAAAATACGTCTATGAAAACAAAATCGTTAATAAAAAGAAATTCACAGTTCAAACCCTTGCAGGTGTTATAATTCCTGAAATTCAGGAAAACGGTGAAGTTAAAGTGGATATGGGAGAACCCGTTCTTGAAGCTAGAAAGATCCCTCTTTCAGGAATAGAAGGAAACCCTGTTGTTAAAGTTCCTATTGAGGTACTGGACAGAAAATTTAATTTTTCAGCTGTAAGTATGGGAAATCCGCACTGCTTAATATTTATCGACGAAAACTCAGCCGAACTTGCAAGAAAATACGGCGCAGGAATTGAAGTACATAAAAACTTCCCCGAAAAAACAAATGTGGAATTTGTAAATATACTCTCAAGAAATAACATTAAAATTGATGTCTGGGAAAGAGGCTGCGGAATAACACTGGCATGCGGTACAGGAGCATGCGCATCCACCGTTGCAGCAATTCTGAATGGACTGACTGATAATACAGTTTACGCCGATTTACCCGGCGGCAGGCTAAAAATCGAATGGAAACAGAGTAAAGATACAAATAGTGTCTTTATGACAGGTCCCGGCGAATTTGTTTTTAAAGGCGAATATTTTTATAATCAATCATGACCAAAGTACAGTAAGTAGGTATTCTAGCCTATTCACAACAATCCTGTCCACTATTATATGTCTATTAAATCTATTATTAAGCCTTTTCTTCTGTCTTTTTATCACCAGATAGTAAAGTGCCAGCAAGAACAACTGTTCCAATAACAGCTGCACCTATTGCACCAAATTTCAGTGCTTTCCACTGTTTAGCTGCTTTAACTGCCTCTTCAACAAGCCTAGGTTTTGTAGTTTTAAATTCTTCAAATATTTTAGCTTTATCACCTTTACCTAGAATAATCAATTGATCAATAGCGGCTTTATCATCTACCTTTTGAACATAACCTACAATAGCACCGCCAACTGCACCAGCAGTTGCACCTAAAAGTGTATTTTTTACTGGATGTTTTTTTTCTGGTGAATTTAATGTATTTCCACTAAACTGTGTGTAGTTACTTCCAATTGTTGTCATTTATATTTCCCCTCCATTAATATCCTTATATTTATAAAGTATTAATGAAATTGAAAATTGTTTAAATAATCGAATACAAAAATCAATTGTAATAAAGTTTTACATATTGAGTAAACTCTAATAAACGGTGTAAACTTTTTAATCATAAAAAATTAGTATTAACAAAAAAATTTTGTTCATGATAATATATGAACTTAAATATGACTAACGAATGGAGGAACATATACCCTTGAAAAAATACGATATACTTTGCATCATTAAAACAAATCTCGATATAGAAAGTGTTGAACAGGTCATTAGAAATATCGAAGAGTCTATTAAAAACTTTGGCGGTAATATTTTAAACGTTGATAAACTTGGCCGTAAAAAATTAGGTTATGAAATCGAAGATTCAAGAGACGGTTTCTATGTAAGTTTTGTAGCCGAGCTTCCTGGCGATAAAGTAGCTGAGTTAAAAAGATATTTTAAACTTAACGAGAACGTTTTAAGAGGTTTAGTTACCGTCCAACAGAAACTTGCAACAGCAAGCAAATAACTTTGGAGGAAATAAATGAGTATTAGCAAAGCCGTAATAATGGGCACCGTTGTGAGAGACCCGGAAAAAAGGTATACTACAAACAATATTGCCATAACAAGTTTTTCTATAAATATTAGCAATAAAGAAGAATCTCTTGTTAGAATTATTGCAAAGGGAAAACTTGCAGAAATTACTGCTGATACCGTTAAAAAAGATAAAGTAGTTATAATTGATGGCCGTCTACAGACGTATACTGCTAAGACCTCAAGCGGTACAGAGAAAAAAGGCGTTGAAATTGATGCTCAATCTATAGAAGTTGTCGGAGAAACAGCAAGAGCTGCTTCTGAAGGCAGAGAGATAGAAGGTATCAGTTATGACGAAGAAATAAATAGCGACGATTTAATAGGTGAAGATGAAATACCCTTTTAGAAAGGATAATTATGGCAAGATTTACAGCAGGATCTGATTCAAGAAAAAAAAGAAAAGTTTGCAATTTTTGTGTGGATAAAATTGATACAGTTGACTACAAAGACACTCTCAGACTAAAAAGATATTTAACTGAGAGAGGCAAAATTCTTCCAAGAAGAATTACTGGTAACTGTGCATTCCATCAAAGAATGATTTCAGCAGCAGTTAAAAGATCAAGAGAAGCAGCTTTAATCGGATATATATTCGAAGGTTAAGCGGAGCTGGGAGTGAAGAAAAATCGTAAACGGAGACGATGAGTTTTCGTTGTAGATTTTTTGGAACTCGTTCATATACGGAAGCGGGAGCGTTTAAAACGAAAACGATGATTTTTTGTTTTAAAAAGCTCGATCATGTTTTCACTGCTCATTCATTGATTGTGACAAAATTTAATAATCCTCACAACTTTTACTTAAATAGTGTATATTAAAGTATGTTGTGGGGATAAATTTATATATACTTAAACGAGTTTATATTTCCGAAGGTTCCTTGCCTCCGAAAATAACGCTCCTACTATCAAATATCAATTGAAAAATAGGTGGAATCAAATAAACAAATGGAAGAATCCTTTAAAAATCCCGATATAGACATTATTCAAGTAACTGAAGACTGTAAAAGACAAATTCAGGAAAACCCTGCAAATCCTGAACCTTATACTGTTCTTGGAACTGCTCTTGCACTTTCAGGACAGCTGAAAGAAGCACTTGACATATATCAAAATCTTTTAAAGCTTATTCCTGATAATGTACAGACTTTGATAAATATTGGAAGTACATTATACATAATGGGTGACTTTGATAAGGCAATTGAATATTATCAGAGAGCAGTGGCATTAGAACCGGCCAACTATTCCCCCTATATGAATCTTGCAAATATTTATGCCGAAGAAAATAAGCCTAATGTAGCTATAAACTATTATAAAGAAGCTATAAAATTGCGTCCAGATAAAGCAGAATTATATGCGGGTTTTGGACTTACATATCAGGATCTGCAAAAATACGATAAAGCTATTGAAAATTACAAAATTGCAATAAAACTTGATCCGGAAAATTATGAATATTATGTTGATATTGCAAGCGTTTATATGCAGAACTGCGAATTTGACGAAGCTATAAAATACTACAAAGAAGCTTTAAATTATAATAATGAAGATTATAAATCCTTGGTATGTATAGGAAATGCCCTTTCCGAGCAAAAGAGATTTAATGAATCTTTCGAATATTATCAAAGAGCGCTTGATTTAAATCCTGATTATGCAAAATCACATCTTTGCTTTGGAATAGCACTTTCGGAAACCGGTAAAACAGACGAAGCAATAGAAAAATATAAAAAAGCAATAGCTCTTGATCCGGAAGATTCCAAGATATATATAATATTGGCTAATACATTCAGTGAACTAAATCAGTTTGAAGAAGCAATCGAGTATTATAAAGCAGCACTTAAATTAGACAGTAAAAATGTTATGGCACATGTAGCTATCGGTAATACGCTTACTTTAATGGGTAAACCGGAAGAAGCAATAGAATATTACAGAATAGCAAGCAAACTTGATCCTGATAATGATGAAATATTTACAATATATGCAGAATCAGTCGAAGAATATACTTCAATACGAAATGAAAAGAAGAAGGAGGAATAATGAGAGGATATAGATCAGAACCAAACTTATTCGACAGAGGTATAAGTGCAGTTAGCTATTTAACTATGGGATTTGTCGGATTTATATGGTTAATTATCTGCTATATTTCAGGCAGGCCTCCGATGTCTTTTGTAAAATATCATATTATACAATCAATTTTTATTTCAATAATAATCTATCTCATTAAGATAATAGCCTCTATTTTACTTGGATTTATCGGGATAATCCCGTTTATTGGAGCTTTAGTGAATAATATAGTTTATTACTTTGTTTTTTATCCAACAATGTTATTTGGTTTATCAATTATCCAGCTTGCATTATTTATGATGATTATCTATCTTGCAGTGACATCATTTATGGGCAAATATACAATAGTTCCCTGGGTGTCAGATAACGTAAAACGACTTGTTTAAAATTTTTTAATATGGAAATGTAAAAGGCTGGATTGTTAGACCCAGCTTTTTACATTTCTATTACAGAGATCTTGCAGTAAATCCGTAAAAACCTTGCAAAATAAGGTATTCAGAAAATATAAATTAAAAAAGTTATACATTAAAAATTTCAAGATTGAACCGTAAATTTTTTTAATTCGCTCTTGAATAATGTTTGATATAAAAGACTTTTACTTATACAATCGCTCACCCCGCAAGGGGGAACAAAAAATTTACTGTATTTACCGCTCATTACTGACTCTAATAAACTATTTTAAAGCTACAATTTTGCTTAAACTCATACTCTGATTGTAGATGATATAATTTTAATTTAATAAAAAGAAGATAAAAAAAGAGAAACTTATTGAAAAATTGAAGTGAAGAAAAGTTGGCGGGTTGGCATAGGAGTATAAGTTTAAGCAAAATCTCATGCGAAGCGGGAGCGTTTCAAAGGAAAACGATGAGTTTTCCTTTGAATAAACTCATTCTCGCAATAAAACAGTTTAAAGAGTCAATACATGAGCTTTTGATTATTTTTATTAGATTTTAATACTATATGATTCCTGTCCATTATTTCTGTGCTGTTTATTCTTTTACAGCGCCTTGCGTGGTTCCGCCAATAAAATATCTTTGAAGAGCCAGAAAAAGAACCAGTATCGGTATTGTTGATATAATTGCACCTGCTGCAATATAACGCCAGTTTGCACTGAAAACACCTTGAAGATGATTAATACCAACAGGCAAAGTGTACATTTCCTGCTTGGTTAATACAATACTTGGCCATAAAAATTCACTCCATGCCCCAACAAAAGTAAATATAGCAAGTGTAGCAAGAGCAGGTTTAACAAGTGGCATCATAACTCTCCACCATATGTCAAAAGCGCTGCATCCATCTATAACTGCTGCTTCTTCAAGTTCTTTCGGTATAGTCAAAAAAGCCTGTCTCATAAGAAATATTCCAAAAGCATTTACTGCAAATGGAAGAATTAACCCGGCAAATCCTGCAATATTAGATACTGAATCAACAAGATTGAGTTTTAAAGTCATTAAATAAATAGGTATCATTATTACCTGAAAAGGCACCATAATTGTTGATAATATGGCATAAAATACAAAATTTTTGCCTTTAAATTTCATTCTTGCAAGAGGGTATGCAGCAAGGGAGGATAATACAAGATTTAATAAAATTGTAAATATTGAAACTATAATACTGTTCCACAAATAATCCCCAAATGGAACTTTGTTCCAGACTCCGATAAAATTTTCTATCGTTGGTTGAGAAGGTATAAATACAGGAGGATAACTAAAAATATCTTCATTTGGTGACTTCATAGCAGTAGAAATTAACCAGATAAATGGTCCCACAGAAATTATAGAAAGTATTAATAAAAATAGATGAGCAAGAATCTTCTTAATGTCCAATTTTATCCTCCTAGGCAATAGGTGTGATTTTCTCACTTTCAAAGAATTTCATATTTATTACGGACAGGATCATAATAATAATCAAAAGAACAACTCCGGCGGCAGAAGCGTATCCGAGGTCGAGATTTTCAAAAGCCCTTTGATAAATATAATATACAATTGTCTTGCTTGCATTCATAGGTCCGCCCTGTGTCATAACATATATCTCAACAAATACTTTCATCGCTGAAATAGAACTAATGATACTTACAAGAGCAATAGTAGGTTTCAGATGAGGGACAGTAACGGTTAAATGTTTTAACACTTCATTCGCACCGTCTATATCAGCAGCTTCATATAGATCTTTTGGGACGGCGGTCAGAGCCGCAAGATAAATTACCATATAATAGCCAAGCCCTTTCCAGACTGTAACTGCTATTACCGAATAAATTGCAACATTTGGGTCAGTAAGCCAGCCAACCGGAGGCAAATGGATAAAACTTATAAGATAATTAAGAACTCCGTTACTTGCATATAACCATTTCCATGCAATTCCAGCTACTACAAGTGAAACTATAACAGGTATATAAATTAGTGTTCTGTAGATATTTATACCTCTAAGTTTTTGATTAACTGCAATAGCTATAATCAATGGCAAAACTACAAGCACAGGGACAGCACCGATAAGATAAATAAAGGTATTAACCATTGTCTTCCAGAATATAGGGGCATTAAACAGGTTTATATAGTTTTGAAACCCGATCCAATGAGGTTGATAAATATTATGTTTATAATCCTGAAAACTCAGCAAAAAGCTTTCAAAGAAAGGGATGAAAAAAAATAAAACAAGTATAACCCCTGCAGGAATTAAAAATAGATATGGGATCCACCATTTAATCTGTTTTGACAATTTTTTATCCTCTTATAAAATATCCTGTTTTATTAGGAAGGGTTTATAGATAACATTTTCAAGGTAAATGAAACGATCAGCTTTCGAATATTCCTGCGACAACTGCATAACTGCCTAATTGTAAATATTTTGTTTAAAACTAATAAAATATAGCGAAATTATGACACGTTTCATGGATAATATGTTTTAATATATACAACTTTATAAAGTTACACTTTATTAAATTGTATACAGTTGAGTCAGGTTATGGCAACTTTCTCAATAATAAGTAATAAAAAATGTAGATATTAATAGGGGAAATAAAGGTTAAATGGGCATTCAAGACTCTGTTAAACAAATTAATAGTTTGGAATCTGAAGCAAACAAGTCTTTACTTGTTAATAATGCTACAATGCTCAAAAGGAGCACTATACCTGATTCTCACAGAAGAGTTGCAGATGGTTATATGATTATTAAGAAAATTTTCGGATTTCCTTTTATTCAATGCAGAATAACCGAATATGACAAAGAATATTTAGCTAAATATGATTTTAATCCTCTGGAATATACAACTTTCAAACAAATTGAAGAAGAATTGGAAATTTTGAAAAAATGGAATGATTCTGTAAATAAAGATTTAAAAGAAGCTTCCGATACAATTATTAATATAAGAGTTAAGGAACTTAAATATCTTATTGCTACAAATTATGTAAGAATTTCCAGTGAACTATATAATGGTTATAAGGCTCTTGAGAAGTATTTAGAAAACATTTCTAAATATTGTAACGATTAGTATAGATTTTCTCGTAAAAAGTTTTAAAACAAAATTTGAGTGGAATAAATACGTTATAATAGAACGATATTTTTTGATGGGTCGTTTTAAATAAATCACGGATGTAACAGTAGATAAGGAGTGTCTATGGGAATCGTCGTCAATACGAATGGATGTTCGATTCTTGTGCAGCGTAGTATGGCAACAGCTACGAGCGAGATTAGTAAATCTTTAGAAAAATTATCAACCGGTTTTAAAATTAACCGTGCAGCAGATGATGCTGCAGGTCTTGTTATATCTGAAAGTTTAAGATCACAGGCAAGAGGTTCAGCACAGGCATCATCAAACGCACTAACCGGTGTTAACCTCTTACAGACAGCTGAAGCGGATCTTGGTATTGTACATGAAAACTTGCAAAGAGTCAGGGACTTAACGGTACAAGCTTCAAACGGTACGTACGGTACAACCGAAAGAGCAGCTATTTATTCAGAAGTATCAGCCAGAACACAGGAAATTGACAGGATTTCAAAATCATCAGCATTCAACACAATTAAACTGTTAGATGGTTCAAATACTTCTTTAGTTCTTCAAATCGGTTCAAATTCATCATCAAGCTTGAACTCGCTTTCAATAGGTCAACCGTTAAGTAAAGCAACATCATCAAGTCTTGGATTAGGTACATCAGCAGAAGTATCTACAGCATTTGTAACTGCTGCTGCAGCAGCAAGTTTCTTATCCAAGATTGATACAGCAATCAGTACAGTATCAACCAGAAGGTCACAAATTGGTTCAATACAAAACAGGTTAGATTCAGCGATCAAAAGTCTGTCAATCAAGCAGGAAAACATGCTTTCAGCAGATTCCAGAATTAGAGATACAGACGTTGCAAAAGAAGCTGCAAATCTTACCAAGAATCAGATCCTGCAGCAGGCTTCTGCCAGTTTGTTAGCCCAAGCAAATCAGTCACCTGAAATCTCTTTAGATTTACTAAAAGAATCAAGTTAAGCGGATTATACAAAAGGAGGATAAAGTCCTAACTCCAGAATAATATAAATTTATATTTATAGAATTTATCATATAGAAAGGATATTGTGTAAAAAACTATCAAAAACAATTATATACAATCCAAGGATGTAGTAGTTAGATAAGGAGAATCTAAAATGGGTATTGTCGTCAACACGAACGTAAGTTCAATCCTTGTACAGCGTAGTTTAGGAAGTGCTACAAAAGAAATTAGTAATTCATTAGAAAAACTTTCAACCGGTTTCAAGATTAACCGAGCAGCAGATGATGCAGCAGGCCTTGTAATTTCTGAAAGTTTAAGATCACAAGCAAGAGGCGCAGCACAGGCATCATCAAACGCACAAACCGGTGTTAACCTCTTACAGACAGCTGAAGCAGATCTTGGTATTGTTCAGGACAACTTGCAAAGAGTCAGGGACTTAACAGTACAGGCTTCAAACGGTACATACGGAACAACCGAAAGAGCAGCTATTTATTCAGAAGTATCTGCAAGAACTCAAGAAATTGACAGAATAGCAAAATCATCAGCATTCAACACAATTAAACTGTTAGATGGTTCAAATACTTCTTTAGTTCTTCAAATCGGTTCAAATTCATCATCAAGCTTGAACTCACTTTCAATAGGTAGTCCTCTTGGAAAAGCAACATCATCAGTACTTGGCTTAGGAACTGCATCATCAGTATCCACAGCATTTGTAACTGCTGCTGCTGCTGCAAGTTTCTTATCCAAGATTGATACAGCAATCAGTACAGTATCAACCAGAAGATCAGAAATCGGATCTCTCCAGAACAGGTTAGATTCAGCGATCAAGAGTCTTGCGATCAAGCAGGAAAATATGCTTTCAGCAGATTCCAGAATCAGAGATACAGACGTATCAAAAGAAGCTGCAAATCTTACCAAGAACCAGATCCTGCAGCAGGCATCTGCCAGCTTGTTAGCTCAAGCAAACCAGTCACCTCAAATTGCTTTAAGTTTATTAAGATAATTAAAGCATATAAAATGAATAAGACCCACCGAAAGGTGGGTCTTATTTTTAACTGTAAATTTTTTAAGGTGCTGACTACAAAAATTCTTTCGTTGTATTTAATCTCTTAATTTTCTGACTGATCCTGTTATAACTCCAACTAAGTATTCTTTATCACATATAATCTTATATTTCTCATTATTAGCAGATTCTATAATGATATATTTATCATTATTAGCACTAGATTCCAGCATAATATTTTTCTTGCTATGAGCAGGTTCTATTTCAATGTCGGTATCATTATTCTTTTTATAGTAGCCAATTACAAATTGCTTATTTAATGAAATAAGAACTATATCACCAATATTTGGTTCTATAAGCCTGTCAATTATTAAAATATCTTTTTGTAAAAAACCAACATCTTTTAATGAATCATCTTTTAAGCAAAGCGAGTATGTATCATCAGGATTTTTGATTAAAATATTATCAAATGATAATTGTTTTGTAATCATTTTTTCGTCTAATTCTGGTTTTTTATTCTTTGACTGAACACTTTTATCATTTAGGACATTTTCAATCATAGTTAGAAAAGATTCTTTATTAATTGGTTTAACAGAAAAATTCTTTGCTCCGTGCTGTATTGATTTTATAACAATATTTTGCTGTCCTATTTCAGTACAAACAACTACTTTCGCTTTCGGATCATATTTTAAAATATTCTTTAATGAAGTAATACCGTCACAAACTGGCATTAACATATCCATAGTAGTTAAATCCGGTTTAAGTTGTTTATATAATTCCAGGCCAATTTCACCATTGCCAGCTTCACCGACAATTGTATGACCTGCGTCTTCTAGATATTTTCTGATTGTTAATCTGGCAAAACTTGAATCATCAACAATTAGTACATTAGCCACTTATTTTTCCCCTATAATAATAACACTACTATATAGTATATATGTTTTTTAATAATTTGAGAATTTTAAATTATTAAAACTAAATTCTAAAGAATTCTTCAATTTCTTAATTTTCTGACTAATCCTATTATAACCCCAACTAAGTATTCTTTGTCACATATAATCTTATATTTCTCATTATTAGCAGGTTCTATTATTAAATCATTCTCGCTATTCTTTCTATAATAACCTATTACAAAGTTATTATTTACTGAAGCAAGTACCATATCACCAATATTTGGTTTTATAAGTTTATCAATGGTAAGAATATCTTTTTGTAAAAACCCGATATCTTTTAATGAATCATCGTTTAATGCAAGTGAATATGTATCATTCGGATTTTTGATTAAAATATTATCAAATGATAATTGCTTTGTAATCATTTTTTCATTTAATTCAGAATGTTTACTTTTTGACTGAATTTTTTTGTCGCTTAATACGTTTTCAATCATACTTAGAAAATACTCTTTATTAATTGGTTTAACGGCAAAGTTCTTTGCCCCGTGCTGTATCGATCTCATAACAATATTTTGTTGCCCTATTTCAGTACAAATAACTATTTTCGCTTTCGGATCATATTTTAAAATATTCTTTAATGAAATAAAACCGTCACAAACTGGCATTAACATATCCATAGTAGTTAAATCCGGTTTAAGTTGTTTATATAATTCCAGGCCAATTTCACCATTGCCAGCTTCACCGACAATTGTATGACCTGCGTCTTCCAGATATTTCCTGATTGTTAATCTGGCAAAACTTGAATCATCAACAATTAATATATTCGCCACTTATGTTCCCCTTTAAAAACTAACCTACCGTCTTTAATAATTATATAGTTTTTTGAATTATAATAGAATATTAAGTTTTTAAAAGGTCACATAAATATATGAAAGTTTATACTTTATTTTAAGTTTCTGACAGATCCTGTTATTACACCAACTATCTGTTCCTTACCGCATATAATTTTATATTTCTCATTATTAGCAGGCTCAATTATTATACCTTCACTCTCATCTTTTCTATAATAACCAACCGCAAATTTATTATTAATAGAAACAAGAACCATATCTCCAATATCTGCATCAATAACTTTGTCAATTATTAAGATATCATTTTTTAAAAATCCCACATTTTTAAGTGAATTGTCAGTTAAGAAAAAAGAAAATGTATTTTCAGGATTTTTGATCAAGATGTTATCGAATGATAATTGTTTTGTAATCATTTTTTCGTTTAATGCAGGTTTTTTACTATTTGACTGAACATTTTTATCGTTCAGAATATTTTTAATCATATTTAGAAAAGATTCTTTATTAATTGGTTTAACGGCAAAATTCTTTGCTCCGTGCTGTATTGATTTTATAACAACATTTTGTTGTCCTATTTCAGTACAAACAACAACTTTAGCTTTTGGATCATATTTCATAATACTCTTTAGAGCAGAAAGTCCGTCACAAACGGGCATTAACATATCCAAAGTAATTAAATCCGGTTTAAGCTTTTTATATAATTCCAGTCCCATTTCACCATTGCCAGCTTCACCGACAATTGTATGACCTGCGCTTTCCAAATATTTTCTGATTGTTAATCTGGCAAAACTTGAATCATCAACAATTAATACATTCGCCACTTATTTTTTTCTCCCTTAAAAATAAAAATCCTTTCTCTAGTATATAGGATTATAAGTAATTTTAAACATTAAATTTGTTTAAAACATAACATTTTGTAATGATTCATAAATATAAAAAACATATCAATAGGCAGAGAGGGTTTAATTGTCAACATAAAGATTTTTAAGAATAATTGAGACAAGTTTAATATGAGGACTGCTGAAAGATACAATAAGCGTTATTGAAATATTCCTGAAGCTTTTTATAAAATAATTTCTTGTTGGTTGGAAAATTATATACTAATAAATTTAAATTAATGTTCTAAATCTCGTATAGTATTTCTTACTCTAAATACAAAAAATACATAAAGAAGTTTTTATCAAATAAAAATCAACCATAGAAAAATGCCGAGAGACAGAATCGAACTGTCGACACAGGGATTTTCAGAGCGTTTCTGTGCATTGATGGAGATTAGCTAACTTTGCTCAATATAACATAATGACTGAATTGTAATTTTAGTTTATGTCTATCTAAATACATCAATATTAAAATAAGTACACGAGGATTACACGAGATTTTTTTCTAAACTATACTGTAAATGTTTTTGATATTATTATTACTGGATAGTGTTTTAGGTTTATGTATGATTAATGAAGAAACTTTAAAGTCAGAACTTACTGTATTTGTATACAGTATCATCAATAAAACTCGGGAGTATAATTCTAAGTCTTTCTTTTCTCGTAAGTTCGAGAAGCTTTATATTGATTTAGATTCAATATTTAGACCTGTAGGGTATAGTTATCCAGATGGAGATGAAGAATTCGAATATGAGAACATATACTATAAAATCGGAGAAACAATACTAGAAAGTGAAGCATATCAAAGGGTCTACGCCCTAATTAAGGAAAATTTCTCAGAGAAGTTTGAGTCTGAAAATAATTTATTTAAATCTGATATTGATAAACTTCGTTTATTATTATCAACATATATGCATTTACTTGTAAGAAATACCTTACATTTTGATTATAAATATAACTTTATTATAGATAAAGTAGGATATAAGAAATCTTCTGAAGAATATAGTAGGGTATTTGAAGAAGCATTAAAACAGTTTGAGTCTCTGACTTCTGAACAAATATTAGAAGGTATATCTCTATTTCATACTAAAATGATAGAGAAATTCACCGATGTGCTTATATCTGATTTGTATGATAAACCAACTATTTTTTATTACAAGCTATTTTTAAATGGAATTGAGCTTGAGCAGGATGAATACAAGATTTTAGATAATGTAACTCTTAGGAAAATAAGGTATAAAGATGAATTTAATTCCGATAAGAGACCATATAAGAAATTTAGATCATTTAACTCTAATTATCCTACTTGTATTATAGAGTTTCCAAGCTATTCATCTAGCATTTATGATAATGATAACTATAAAAAGGTTGTTTTAGATTCTCTAAAGTTGTTTACTTATAATTCATTTAAAATAATATACGAGTTTGAATACCCTGAGTCTATTAAAAAGCAATTTTGCAGTGAGAATAATTTTCATACTGAGAACTTTAAACGTAAATATTCTTTTGTACCTCTTATGATTCCTACCAAACCAAAATTATTCAGTGAGGAAAATGCAACTAAACTAGGTAAAATAATAAATCTAATAGATAATCTATATAAAGATAAAAACAGTGAGGTTAATTTTGTTAAGGTCTCATTAAACTTCTTTTTAGAAGCTTTATCTAAATCTTGGCCGAGTGCTATTATAACTTACTCTGTTTTAAGCTTGGAATCTCTTTATAATACTTCGGATAGAGATGTAGGAAAGAATCTAAGAGACAAATGTTCCTTACTCCTAAGCATAATCAGAGAGATTAATTTAAAGGAGTATGATAGATTCTCTAAAAAGCTAACAAGTAAGATGCTAGGAAAAGGATATGAGGTCAGATCAACATATGTACATGGGGAAGATCCTAAAAAGTTTATAGATTTAGATTTGATTTCTAAATTAAAGAACTATGCATTCTTTTCTCTCTTAATATTTATACAATTAATTAACTGTTCAGAACTGGATGAAGCTATGATAAATCTAAAACCTGAATATAAAACCAAGAAAAAAGCGATAAATGATTACTATCTCTATAATGCCCAAATAAATAATAAATACTATAACGACCTAAAAGAATTAGTTGGAAAATGCGATATCTTTTATAGCTTTTAGAAATGGAAAACTATTAACATTAGTTAAATATAGTCCCCCCCTTATTGATTTAGTTGGGGGATATAGAGATTTTATAGCTTGGCTAGTTTGATTTTCTACATATAAAACAAAATACAATACGGCTAGAAATTAGATCATAACTTGAGCTTTAAAAATTTGTAAGCTAAAAGCTTTTATTCTCGTATATTAGATTTCCATTGATTCACATTTAAGTGCTATTCTATAGGTTTTATTATCTCAAAGTAGATATAATGCTTTATTCACACTCAATCTACTTATATAGAGCACAGTAATTAAATAATGGTATTTAAAATACTTATCTTAAAGTTGTGATCATAAGAGCGTAAACTATCTAGAATTTATTTGATTCTAAATTCAATCTATAAATACTCTGTATAGAGTTTGCTCCTATATCTAGTATAAAATAGACTAAAATAAATACATTTATGGTTTTGAGGTCTAGAGTGAATAAGAAGATAAAACAATTTAATATCTTTGTTCTAGTATTGACAATATTGCTACATTCAACAGGTATTTCTTTAGCTGCTGGAAATGAAGATGCTTTAAACTATTTTAAGATAAAACAAATAAAACAAGTAGTAATAAAGGCTCCAATCTCAGGTCCTGAATTCGGTTTAGCCTCAGCACCTATATTTGCAAATCTAATACAGTTGAATAATACTGAAAAGAATGCATTAAAGATAACAAATATTGAGATCAATGAGATACTAGAGGGCAAGAGAGCAGACATAGACAAACAGAAAGTATATAAATATTATAGAAATACATATATGGATGAGGTATTTGTAGGGGTATTGATATCAGCATTTAGTTTAGGATTAGGTATACCTTTTGTAATTGTAACTACTCCCATTTATTGGTCAATTGACTTTACTAGAAATCAACAATTAAAGATAAAACTTAGTAAAGGGAAAAACTTAAATAAGCCCTTTATAATATCACCGAATGATGATGCGAGATTTTATGTTTTTACGAGTGAAAATAAGTACAGAATAAAGATAAAGATAAAAGTTGAAGATATAAAATCAAATGAGATTAAAGAGCTTAGTACTATTTTAATAAACAATTAATGAATTAAAAACTCAACCTTAAAATACAAGGTGAACAAACTCTTAGTAATATATAAGAGCTATTCTTTTTAAGATCAATCTTTGTTTAAGTATAGAAATTTGATCTATATTGAGCAGTATTGATATAGATTATTTCTCATTTATGATGTATACAAAAGTGTTAATTACACGATATTTACACAAGATCATAAAACAAAAAATTCGGCCGTAGCCGAATCTCTTTAAAAAGTGGTGCCGAGAGACAGAATCGAACTGTCGACACAGGGATTTTCAGTCGTAAAAAAACGTATTTTTGTTAGAAAAAACATAGGTTAAATTAAGTAATATCTTAAAATTCAGAAAAATGAATGTTTTTTTAGAAATATGTCAGATCAAATAGAACAATCGGGAAAGGGGAGATATAGGGGAGTGAAATTTTGATAACTGGTCGAATTTAGTATATACAAAAGAGATAAAATCAAGGCTAAATGTCAGTTTTGAGTGTAAGAAATTGTAAAACTTTTATAAGCCTGATAAAAAAATTTACAATTATCAATATTTAACTTAATTCACGTTCAATCATATGAGTTCAAAACTTTTATTTTTTAAATGGGTGAATTATAAACTAACACAGAAGAGTTCCAGATAAATAACTTATAATAATATATCAGGTTCATTTAAACCAATTATGCGACATTGGTCTTTTATTACGTTATTCCATCTACATTTTGCTTCTTTAATCATAGTATCGTACGACCAAATTGTTATGTCATCGTGTTGTGAAATTTTATTTATATAACCAAACCCCTTACCTATTATTATTAATCTATCTTTTTTTCCCTTTAAAAAACAGGATTCACCAGATGTATTAACTGAATCTTCATTTATGAATTTAACCCAATCAGATATTTGTCTTCTTGCATGATTTACCTCTTTAGTAAAATCTCCTTGTTTTGTAAGAATTTTATGACAGGGATTTTCCAGCTCTATCAGTAAAGGAGGAAATAAGCTATCTCTTTCTAAAACAAAATCAGCAACTCTTTTCTCTTCATTCAGAAATAAGGGCAATTCAAAATAGCAATTTTTAAAGTCAGGTAATAAATATTTACGATACTCATTTATGTATCTATGAATACGTCTTTCTAAAAAAGCCTTACGTTTTATGATTTTTTCAAATGTATTAAATATATCAGTTAAATTATGTAAGAATGATTTATTCTTGTCTAAGTTATTGCAAGCGTTATTCCAGAAAGATAAAGCGTCTATTTTTGCCTCTTGTATAGAGAACTGTTTATACATAAGTTCGGCTGAAACGATGCCTATAAATCCATTATTTGAGACAATAGGCATATTAGTGATAGAATTTTCCTCAACAGGGGTAACCGTCATATCTGCAATAATAAAGCAAATTTCGCTAGGATCATTTATGTTATGGGCTATTGGAAATGGTTGAACAAATTTATTAAAACTGTGTTGATCAGCAATTTGAGTAGATTCAATAATATCTTTTTCCATCGATTTTTCAGGAATTATTTTTATTACATAAGAATTATTGGTCGAAATATGTGCAATAGAAATTAGACGTGAACACAATACCCAAGAAGGCAAATTGACTAACTTGGCTTCAGTTTTCTCTGATAATTTTTCTAAGGCTATATCAAGCTCATTAAGATAATTATATACTAATTCTTCCATTAACCTCTCCCAACTCTTTATTTATTCCTTTGGCTTAAACTCAATTTTGTATAGAAGATAATCTGCCATTTTTAAAATATAAATAATTATTCCTATAATCGCCCACATTATAAACCCACTGTTCATGAACGCCCCAAGATCCAATATCTTTATTTATTTCATCTGGCTTTCCCCAAGATAATATTGCCATATCTTTTGTCATGCCTATAAAAACTTGTTGATTTTTTATGCTATTCCAAACGCTCTTTGACCAGTTGTATTCTTTATAATAAACAAAATTCTCAGCTAAATAATCATAATCAACAACTATTTCAATTGGAAATAAATATTTTTTCCCCTTATAAATCCCGATAAAATCCTTGTTACTATTTATGTCCACTACTTGAATAGGCTCAGAAGTTAAAATATAATTAGGCTTTTTTGAATAATAATCTACAATATTCCAATTATTTAATACCCTGATCTTTTTGCCTATTAAGGGTTTGATAGTATTTTTCCTATGAATAAAATCTATTTTTTCTTGATTATCATCATTAATTGTTTGAGACTGTGTATCATTTTGATCTTGATAAATTTCTTCTTGTGCTAATGCTGTATGAAAAACATTAAATGCAAGAATAATTCCTAACAAGAAACTTACTTTTTTCATATTTCCTCGCTATCTTTAAGTAAGCTTAATTTCTATGAGAATTTCTTTTTTCTCGTTCTGGTCAATTTTTAATTTCTTTCTTATGTAATTTAAAATTGTCCTTTTGTGATTATAAAATATACTTGAAAAGTCCAGGATTACATAATCATGGCAAAGTTTATCAATAAGATCAGGCATATGAGTGAAAAGTATATCCACGATTTCCTGTTTATTAGCTTTTGCACTTAATTTCACACTTATATTAGATAAATAATTCATTACATCACTACTTAATAATTCGTTCTTTTTGAATAACTTATCCAGTATTACCTTTTTATCATCACAAATAATCAAAAAGCTCATACTGATAAGATCTACAACATTTTTATTGCAAATTAACTGTTCTTTACTGATGTAATAGTTTTGATACTTGTATTTTAAAGATTCTCCAAGCAAAAGATCTTCCATTGATCCTAAGCAAACTTTATATAAATACTCCAGAAATTGGTCATCACATTGATTTAAAGACTCTTTAACAGATTCTCTTTCTTCATCTGGCTTGCAATTATCTTGATCTTGGTTATTCTCAAGGACAAAAAACCCCAATTCATACGCCAACCTATACATATGCTTACATGGCTTTTTGCGTCTTGTATAATCCATACAAGTGCAGTTATCAAGGGAACTTATATATATTTCACCTTCTGAACCTTTAAATTGAGCTTTTTTATTATCTCTGTCAAGTAATAAAGGAGTATGCTTTTGACTTAATGCTTTATTCTGCCTATCTATTTGCTTTTCATCTAAGTGTAAAAAATTACTCTGAGCACCCCAGAATTTGCTAAATTCAATGTTTTCTTCAGAATTTAATTTTTTCAGAATAAATTTTCTCATATGGTATATAAGCCCCAAATCTTTCTTTTATGAAATTCATTTACTCACAAATTCTATTAGTTCTTCAGCAAATCAACTTTATCATAAAAAAAACCTAAATATATAACTTGAATTTTACCATTAAAAGAGTAAAGTATTTTTAGTTATGACTTGAGGATTGGGCTATGAAAAAGATTATTACTGTATTATTGTTTTTAAGTATATGTACTCCTATTTGTGTAGAGGTAAAATCACCAGAATAGTCGGAATTTTGCCCTGAAGAATATTTGAATGCAGAATATAAAAAGCCCACAGTTTGGGATTATTGGTTTAGCTTTTCTAGGGAGAGCAAAAATTAATGTCAGAATTTGAAGAAATGATTATCAATTCAATGCGTATAGAATCTAAGAATCAGATGGACATTCCAGAATGTAACGAACTTCTTAGGTTTTTACATGCTTTTTATCCAATGACGGGGCGTTTAGATATTATGTTTTGCAATGCCTTTTTGAAAGAGGCTACTCAATTGCTTATAAACTCTATATTTTTATATAAAGATGGGTATTTTGATTCTGCATTTTATTCTATACGTCAAGCTGGAGAAGTAATGAATAGTATGTTGTATCTTTCGCTTAGTGATTCTAAAGAATTTAAAGATTGGTCTGCAAAAAAATATTTCCCAATGGATAATAAACTAAAAGCAAAATTGGAAAAAATATCTTGTAATTATAAAGAAATCAAATCATTATTACCTGAATACTTTTCACATTATGAAGAACTTATTAAAAAAACTCATAAAATTATTCATAAACAGGGGTTTGATACATTTTATTTTGCACGAAAACAACCTCCTCAACAATACGGATTTATACAAGAACAGGAAACAGGATTATTTATTGAAACATTAAAATATACTATTGGTATATGTTTGATTATATTTGTTATTCTAGAACCATTTTCACTTGCTTTATCCGATGAAGAAGTAACATATAAAATAAATATGGATTTAATGACAGAACCTCTTGATATAGATTATTTTCAAAAATTTCTTGGTTTGAATGATGTTATAGAAAGAATTAAAACTTCACAGTTTTACAAAGATTTTGTTTCAAATTTTGAAAATAATGAAGAAATGTCAATGGCAACTTGTGGTGTTGTTAGAGAAGACTATTGGGATGTTGAATCATTAGATGAAATTGAAAAACAAATAGATCTTCTCTCTCCTATCGAAAAAATTATGTTCAACATTTTGAAAAGTGGTATTAAAGTGACAAATTTTTATTTGTATAGTGGATTATGTTGGTACTTGACTTCAATAAAGAGTAATTTCAAGAGACATTCCTTTGGTAGCACAGAATTTGAAAAATACTTAAAAGCAGACAACAAATATAATCAACCTTGTTCTAATATATATATGTCTGTTGTCAATATGAATGATGAACATTTATATTTTGAACATAATGAACCTCTTACAGAAGAAGAAATTAAATTTTTAAAAGAGCTAGAAAAAAATAATCTTAGAGAGATAGAAAAATTCTATTCTCTAGTTGAGTCTCTTTCTTCAACAATATAAAAGCCCTGTCAATGCCTCAATCTTCGCTGAAAGCAAAATAATTTCTTTCTCCAAATAGCAATCTTTAGGAGAATAGAAAATTTTAGTAATTGGGAATCAAATTAGGATGATCTTCTACATTTATTTCTAATTCTTCAAATAAAATAACATCAATAGCTATTTTTAAACGATTTGATAACACTTTAATTTTTCTATAATCTAAAGCGTTAGATTTATTTATTATAAAAATTTCAGAAATATTGTCATCCAAAGGTGTCTTTAAGTTGCCATTTCTATATGGATGTGTAAAATGATTGCGTATATTCATTAATAAATCAGCAGCATTTTTTTTAATATTTTCTATTGGTAAAGCTTTTTCAGAACTACTAAAAAAGTTTTTAACATCAAACTCCTGAATATCTTTATCAAGGAAAAATATCTTTTTAAACAAATCATCTTCTATGCTATTTAAAGAGGTAAAAATGTCTGCTCTAGTTGAGCCACCACCTTTACTTTTAATGTTCCCATATGTTTCTAAAAGCTGTACTTGTCTTGAAAAAATATCGTCTAAATATTTAGGGTTGTCATATTCGCAAATTGAATGTATTAGATATTTATAATCATCATACTTATCAAACCAGTTTTGAATAACTGTACTAAGATCATCTTTTATGTCTTTAAATAAAATATTAGAACTTAAAAAATGAAAGCTATCTTGTTTATCATTAGATATTAAATTTTCAAAATGATAGGTGATTCTATAATTGAAAGCTTCAAACTCCTGAATATTTGAAATTAAAGACTTTTGATTAAAAAATAAAGAAAACAAATCGTTTAATTTATCAATTACTTCTATAAAAAATTGTACTTCTTGTTCAGTTTCAGTGTTTATTTTTACATATGTATATGGTTCACACACGATTTGAGGGTATTTCCTTGGATAAGCACCAAATTCAGAAATTAATTGGATTGAAGCATTTATGTCTTTATATTTAACTGAATAGCTATTTCTTTGGTTAAAAGTTTTTAATAAGTAATATTCTGCATCGTTCTTTTCTGCTTTTTCCTTATTCTTATCTAAATATTCAAATTGATAATCATTTCCCCTATCTAAGTCATACCAAATCCAATGTTCAAAATTTGCAATATCAAATAACATTTCTTTTGTCTTACTTTGAAGGGTAATAAATTTTTCTTCGTCAGGCTTGGAAAAATTAGAATGAATAATGTAATCACTAAATTCAACCTCGTTTGAATCTCCAAATGATTTCTTTGAGCAATTTAAAAAAGTTATATAATATTTATCCATAGGATTTTCTTCAAATACACCTTTTAGTTCAGGTTTTCCAAACCCAAAATCATTGCTTGTATTTAATAATTCTAATTTAAGTTTTTCGTTCTCCTTAAACAATCTAGCAGGAATCTTATCATCCCCATCCAAGTGATAATAAATAAATCCCTTAATTTTTTTATCCAGTAAAAACATTTAAATATTTCCAATTGTATCTATGTAATCGACTTAAATATAAGAATTATTATCTTTTTAAATCTGTAAAATCAACTCTAAACCCAAGAATATCTGCAATTTCTTCAACTTCCCTGTATCTAACTGAATCCCTATTTAGCTTATTTGATAAATTCTGCAAGCTATCATTCCTGTTATATTTTGTATTTAACAGGTTTACCAATTCTTTTAGTGTTAACCCTTTTCGGGCTAGCATTACTTTAATTTCTTGCTTTGCTGTCATAGCAAAATTATACTTTAAAATTTAATGATTCACAAATTGTCATATTAATAAACTAATTAGTTGATTATATAAACTTTATAGTTTATCATTTATTACAGTTACGAAAATCCTGATTAATGTAACGGTAAAAAATAGAAGGGGTTTAAAATGATTAAAGCAGTGGCATATTTAAGAGTTAGTACAGATGGACAAGCACAGGAAGATAGATTCGGCTTATCAGTACAAAGAGAAGATATTGATAGATACGCAAAACAGAATAATATTGAAATTATAAAGTATTATATTGAATCAGGAGTGAGCGGAAGCAAGATTGACAGACCAGAATTAAATGAGCTGTTAAGAGATTCAGAGAGTAAATCATTTAATGCTGTTATAGTTGCTAAGCTTGATAGAGTAGCAAGAGATTTAATGGCTCAGTTATTCATTGAGAAAGAACTTTTAAAGAATGATATAGAGATTATTTCAGTTGCTGAACCAATGAGAGCAGAAGATGCAACAGGTCAGCTATTCAGGCATATAATAGGTGCTTTTGCTCAGTTTGAAAGAGCAAGAATTAATGAGAGAATGACAGGCGGTAGACTTCAAAAAGCTAAAAAAGGCAGTTATTCAGGCGGAAGACCTGCATTAGGTTATACAGCAGATAAAAACACTCAATCCCTTAAAATTAATCCTGATAAAACAGATACAGTTAAACTTGTATTTGAATTAAGAGATCAAGGACTTAGCTTTCAATCCATAGCAGACAAACTTAACGCTATAGGTCATACAACAGCTTTAAGTAAAACGTTCTCAAAGGTGCAAGTTAAAAGGATTTATGACCGCAAAGAATTATATTCAGGTCTTTATAAATATGCTGGTATACAAATACAGGGTAAACATGAAGCAATACTGATCTGACATACCGCCCCCCTATATAAAACTGGACGAGGCTTGATTTTTACTTCAAGTATTCATGTTTCAGAAAAATCATCATGACATAAACCTTTTTAATAAAAATCGATTCTGATAACAAAAAACTTGCCCGTATTGAAGAGTATTTATATCAACAGGTAAAAAATTACCTAATTAAAATCTAGGGTATTAACTAATATTTTTATAACCTTTTGAAAAAATCTCTAAATTCCTGATTTTTTACAAGATTTATGAATTTTAATACAAGCTCTGTTTCTTCCTTATTTAAATTGAATGAGTTTCTTATAACCTGCGCAGGAAGAATATTTTTATCTTCTCCATTCAAAAACATTTCGGTATCATCAAAAAAGAAAAACTTGGGATTTACATTATATTCTTTGACCAGCGTTTCTATAACTTCAAATTTAATGGCATGTTTGTCTTTTTCGTTATCTCTTAATGTTTTGGAATTAATATTAAGCTTTTCTGCAAATTCAAGCTGATTAAAACCCAGCTTTTCTCGTATTTGTATAAGTTTATTACCAATTGTCATGAGTATTAAAACCTATTAACGGTAATTTATTACTTTTATTTGACAATCGGTATATTTTAACCTAAAATAATTTTGTCTTATAATATACCGATTAAGACCAGAGCTGGGGTTCGTTCCAATGTCTGCCAGCTCTGCTATGCAAATAATTTTTCAATAATAAGAATAGAACAAATGTTACCGAAAAACAAGAATGTCCATTTAATGGCATTACTTGGCATGTTATTAGTAGTTTAGTAAAAGGGTAAGAACATGAAAAAAACATTATTAGGTTTAGTTGCTTTATTAGCGATTGTTAGTTTGTCAGCTCCAGCAAAGGCTGATCCATGCCAAAATGGATCAATTTATGAAAGTACTACAGTACCTTTTTCAACAGGTATTGCAAGTACATATTCAAAAGTAGGTAGTGCAACTTGTAAAAATGTATTAAATGTAGTGCAGTGGGGTTCTTGCGGTATTAATGACGCTATGAAATCTGCAAATATTAAAACTATTCACCATTCAGATATAACTCGTGATGGGAGTTTTGTCTTCAAGAAGATTACAACAAATGTATACGGTGAATAATAGAGTATATTTTTCTAATTTATGGCTTGCATTAACGTGCAAGCTGTTTTTATTAAATTTCTATGTGACTTTGTTATTATTTAATCAATGTTTTTGAATCTAAAAATCATCGGGGGATACTTTACTACCTAAAACAAATTTCATGTTCAAAAACATTGTATCTATATGGTGAAAGTGAACCTCAGAATTAATAAAAAATTGTATTATTTAAATTATTATAGTTTTCATTTAAATTTTTATTATACAATAATTGTTAATTCATACTAGATAAGAGATTAAAATATTTATGAAAAAGTTTATGATAATAGTTATAACTTTACTTGTTGCAATTGTTTTAACTGGTTGCAATATATTGAAATCTGAGAAAGCTCAAATAACTCAAGTTCAGCATAAAAAACAAATATCAAAGAGGATTTATAAACCTAGAAAGCAAGTAAGAGTTAAAAAAGCTGATTTGGCTGATGAAATTTTTAAAGAAACTGATGAGGTTCTTCCAAAGTAATAGTTGAGTGTAATTTAATAGTGAGGGTAAGAAATGAAAAACAGAACTTTTGTAACAATTTTAATAGTAACTGCGTTATTAGGTCTTCACAAAATATCAACATTTGCTTTTGATGTTCCTAAAATGAATTTGCCAATATCTCTTCCTGCGAATCCTTTAACATCAAATAATTCTTCTTATAAACTACAAATAGGTGCTGTTAATTCCTCTGTGGATCAAGCAAGCACTTTTATGAATAATTCTGTCTTTGCTTTATCTGAAATACTTTTAAGTAAAGAGAAAGTTCAAGAATTAAAACTTACAAAAGATGATATTCTCTCAAAAACAAAGGATAAAGAAAAACAGGCTACACTAAATAAAATCTCGACTGATTATATGGCAGCATTACAAGCGGAAATTGAAAAAAATACTATAAATACTAAAGTTTCACAATTAAATTCAAAACAAAAAGAATTATATGCTAATGCGGTATATAATGTGGGGTTGGCTGGTTTAAATTATACTGATGCTTCTATTCAGGCAACACAACTTGTCCAAACAATATCTGCTAATCCTACAGCAGCAGCTGGTTTAGTTTTTGAAGTAAAACAACTTAATAAATTAGTTACATCTTTGCCTCAACAAGCTAAAACAACAGCAACATTAACAAATAATCTTGTAAAAATTGGCACAGCTAATAAAATAATGGTTAAATTACCTACATCAAAGGCAGATCTTCCTAAAAGTGTTGATATTAATTTAAAATAATCAAATTTATATAAGGCAGGATAAGTTAAGTCCTGCTGTATTTTTTAAGAGCCAAGGGAGTATTGAAATGAAAAAGTATTTTTTAATCATATTGATGTTGTTTATAAGTTTTTTAACAATAAAAGCAAATGCTGTTGAAATAAAAATTGAAGGTATAGGAACAGTTACAATTAACGCATATGATACAAATATAAATCAGGGGACTCTACCTGTAAACTTTCAACAGACTCAAAATATAAACCCTAATAAAACTATCGAACAAGGAGAAATCAGCCAACAACAAAATATACAGCTTCAAGGTGCTGTTAGAGCCTCTATGGTGAGTCAAGCTCAGCAAAATGCTCTTGCAAATGCTCTTAAAATATTAATCGATAGAACTCTTGGGGTTAATGCTTCTAATAATCCTCAAGTTATGGATAAATTTAATGATTTAATGTCACAATCAGGCACATATATTTTAAGTCAAAATTATACTGGAGAAGTAAAAGATAATGTATACAGTGCTAAAGGTTCTTTTATTATTGATGAAACTGCATTTAGAGAGCTTTTGTCTGATTTAGGTATTGCCTTAAATACTCAAAATGTAAGAGCAAGTTCAATATTAACAGTTATTGATGAATTTTTCACCTTACCAAGTGATCTAAATACTTCAGAACCTACAAAAGATACTACTACTTATAAATATTCTAATGATGAAAAATATAAAGAAAAAGAGGCTCTGAAATATGGTAGCTCTGAAAAATCTGCTGGTGCAGTAAATACAGTTTATGGATCAGCAAAAGCTGGCTACAGCAATAAAGAAGCTCTAAAATATGGCTATTTTCAAGATTATTCAAATAAAGAAAATGAGTTTTTTCAACATATAGTTGAATATCAACCTAAAGCACCTAGAATTCAAAATGTAAACTATACTTTACCAGCATTGCAATCATCATTTCAAACATATGATATTAGAGCCATTGATAATGATATGTTCAAAAGCAAATATTTTAAAACTAATCCTGTTACTGTTGATAAATTAACAAATTCAGCAGAACTTGCAAATTATATCAAATTTGCAAGAAAAGATGCAAAAGCCGACTTTTTTGCAATAGGTACTTCTGTAATAACAGATAGTGGTATAAACCCAGATATAGGGCAACATACCTGTGATGGCATGGTTGCTGTAAAAGTATATTCAACCCAAGATGGTGAAGTTATAGCATCAGGAAGTATTTCTGAAACAGCAGCAGGGCAATCTGTTGATCAAGCAAGGGCTTTAGTTGCTGAAAAAATTGGTAAAAATCTAGGTGAGGTTTTATCTAAAAAAATTCAGGATTATTGGAAAAAACGTATGATGTATGGCTCAGAATATGTGGTTCTAGTTAATGGTTCGTTTACTCCTATGGAAAGAATCGCTTTAAATAAAACCTTGAAAACAGTTAATGGAATCCAAAATGTTTCACTTCGAACTACTGGGCAAAATCAATGTGAATTTGTAATTAATTATAAAGGTTTAGATTCTTTTGGAGATGCAGTATTTATGACAATAGCTGAATCTCCTATTGCAGATAGGTTTATGAATTATGATTATGAGATGAATGGTAATCAAATTGTATTTTCTCCAATAAAACAACAAAAAACTGAACCAGGGTTTGTTCCTGTAAAAAATGTTAAACCTGGAGTCAAAAAACATAAATGAAGAAGTCTATCCGTTTACTAGCTTTAACCGTTCTAGTTTTAATATTCAGTAATAATCAAACCAAAGCACAGGAGAATCAGGCAAAAGTTTATCCTGTGCCTGCTGTTTTCTTGACTAAAAATGTTGAGGAAAATCAAAAATTCACTAAAGCATTAACTGGAAACGATTTAACTGGTAGAAAATATGCCATTAATTATTTTGTAAATTCATTCAAACAAAAATATCCTTATGCAGCTTTAGATTTAAACGATAGGAATAAATACAATACTTTTGCTGCATATATAAATGTTCCGAGAGTTTCAGAATATACTTTAAATAAAGGTGAGAAGCTAACTGATATTTATTTACCTTTAACGATGAGTATTAATTTTGTTAACATGGCAACATCGGAAATTCTTTATTCATATCCTTATACCTTTTATACAAAATATGAAACAACACCTGAAAGACTTATTGATACTACTGCAACAGATAATATGCTAGTTTCCCTCCATAAAGAAAATTATCAAAACCTTGTCGACTATTTAATAAGCAAAGCTATAAGTGATTTTAAACCTTTTAAAATCGATGCTTCAGTTATTGGAATATATAAAAATGTATATATTTTAAATAAGGGTTGTGCAAGCGGTATTGCAAAAGGTGATTGTTTAACAGATCAATACAATAATCAAATTTCAGTTATATATTCATCTTTAAATTACTCAGTCACCCAAAATGTTTTAGGTAAACCAATTAATGATTCTATATTCACTAAGTACAGCAATATAAGTATAAATGAACTTAAAAAGCCTAAAGTCGCTTTTATTAATGATTTAAATGATGAAAAAATATATCATTTTTTTTCAACCGCAATGGGTTCAAATGCTGATTTTTCTTTAATTACACTAGATAAAACTTTTTATGATATGCAAAATGCTGTTGTTTCAGTTAGTAATTTAAAAACACAAAATATTAAAAATAGAGAACTGCCAGATTATTTTTTAAAGATAAACTTGATCAGTTCTTTTTATACTCAATACCCATCAAATAAAGATTATTTAAATGTTGATAAATATAGCCTGATTGCTTGTGGTAATGTGTTGGATAGATCAGGAAAAACTGTTTATTCAAAATGCGTGGATGATGAAATTGTTGATAAAGTTGTTTCTAGTATTCGTTTTAATAATGAAGCAAGAGAAGAAGTCTTAATTAAAAATACTTTGATAAAGTTGGCAGAAGATTTTTCAACTAATATAAGATTCAATGATACTGAATTTGATGTTAAAAAGGTGGATGGAGAAAATGTATACATTAATGATCCATACAAACTATTAACTTTAGGCGATAATTTAACTATTTTTAAAAATGTAAAAATTGATAAACTTCAGGAAGATGTTCTAGTTCCTATTTGGGAATATACAGTCAGTAGTAATGATAATAAGCTAACTGAATTAAAACCGCTATATGCTTTTTCTGATAATTTTTCTTTGCCTGAGAAAGGGGATAAAGTTTCTGTTCTAGGTATTTTAAATTCAGGCAATAACAATAAACTATTAAATTTTATATCTGACAAGCCTGCATTAACAGGTAGTAATGTAATTCTTGATGGCTTTGATAAAATAGCATATAGTGCTATTTCTAGCAGTATAAAAGCTCCAATAACTAATTTAAATGAATTCAAAAAGGATTTAACAGAGATTAATTCGTGTGTATACGGTTTTAAAAGAAATATAAGCATTTCAAATATAGCTACAAAATATAAAATCCGTCCTGTTTATAAAGTTGAGCTAATATCAGAAGATATTAAAGATAAAATAATTGAACAGAAATATAATTTGACAGTGGGGATTGTATTGCTAGAAGATAACGATGTATTGACAAAAAAAGGACTTCAACAGGAAGTTACAATTTTTGTCCCTGAAGAAAATAATTCTCAAATTATTAAGTTTGAATTGTTAAAAGCAGCTTATTCTCTTTTGCAACAACTAGCTACAGACTTTACTATGGCAATTTAAAGGAAATAAAAAATGTCAGAAAATATAAAAGATTTATTTGAAGATAATTTTATTGAGCAATGGCTAAATTATTTATTTGAAGAAAAGCAGTTAGAAGAGCCTTCATCAGAAGAATTAACTTTAGATATTTTATCTAAAACTAAGAATAACTTAGCAGATATAAATGATGATAAGCAAAAAAAAGAGTTTATAGTAAAAACATTAAATAAATGTCTAGATGAAAGGGTCTACTTTACAAGTAAACAAAATAAATTTACTTTTGAAGAATATAAAGTACAAAAAAATACTCATCCTTATTTACATCGCATTACAACATCAACAGAACAAAGTATAGGACGTTTTTATAGGCTTGAAGAATCTGAAGAAATCACAAAAATTGACCTGTTAAAGATTAATTCTCTAAGAGATTTTGATAAATTAGACAAAGATGCCGTTAATCTAAACCCTGCTATTGAAATAAATATTAACAACAAATATCTCACCCTACAATTTTTTAAATATTTTGCCAATGAACATTTTAATTTGAAAGTCGAAGATGAGTATACCAATTCAGAATCTAATGATGAAATAAGAACAGATATAATTGAAGGAATACTCACCACAACAAACAGGTTTGCTCCTGATTATTTTAATGAACTTCTAAGGCAATTCTATGATGCATTAATTGATACTTATGAACTTGTATTTATTAATGCGGAAAAACCTACAGCTTTAGACAATTTAAAAAATAAATATAAATATGAGAACGAACTAAATAAATTAAAAGAAAAAGTTTTAAAACCTAAAGAGAAGTTTTTTAAAAGGATTGTAAGAGATTACAGAAAAAACATAAAAGAAGGAAAAAAAACTACAATAGAAAAACAGGATATCAATATTGAAGAAATAATAGATGAATACGATAGAATTTACCATAAAATTTCAGATTTAAAAAATAATTTTTACAAGCAAACCAAAGAATTTTGGGATTGGGTTAATGATTTGAATGATAAACACGAAAAAGACATTATGAACATTATTTCTTCATTTGAAGAGGATAATAAACAGCTGAATCTGGAATTTAATTATGATAAAGTGCCTAAATACCATGAAGAGAGGCATCTTACTTGTATATATTTAATTAAAACGAAAAATATTGATATGAGAGTTGAACCTTTGTATGAAAACATTCGAAAAGAAAAAATAAAAAAAGAACAAAGAGAAAAATATCTTATAAACAACCATTGATAAAAGAATAATTCCATTATAAATATTCACTTTTGTCTTCTCCAACTTTGAAATTATAAATTTCAAAGTTGGAGATTTTGCAGTGTTTACAGTGTTTTCGAGTTCGTTGTATACTAAAAGTAGAAGATTAAAAAAGAGAAGTTTTCGAAAGGAATAAATATATTTGAAAAAAAATTAAAACAATTAAAAAGTTAGCTTACAAAAAACAAGGGTAGAAAACATGAATAATTATTCAAAAACAAAAGGTCATTTTAGAAAGAATGTAGCCTGAATCAAAATATTATTATTTAGCCTCCATTCTTTTATGGAAAACCTTTTAAAAAGTTTATTAACATACAAACAAATTAATTTGCATTAATTAACCTTGAAAGAAAGGAGGGAATCGTATGGAAATTTTTTGAAGAAGAGAACAAAGACGGAGTTATTGAACAAAAAAACTTGTATTAACAGTATGTACAGATAAATTAGCAAGCTAAAGGAGCTAGTCATGAATAAAATTAAACACTTAACCAATTATGAACGTGAAACAATCATTAATTACAATCAAGATGAGAAAAAGGCAAGTATTTATACATATGATCCCAAACTGGTAAGACAGTTAGATAAACTAAGCAAGAAATTCCCCGACTTATTTAAGCTTATAAAAGCTGATGATTGGGGTACAAGGTTCTATGAATGCCCTAAAAAGTTTATCAATGTCCGCATGCCAAAAATTCTAACTGAAGCACAAAAAATGGTAGCAATTGAAAATATTAGAAAAGTTAGAGAGACAAAAAACATGTATGTCGATACTGAGGGTTAATGTTTACCCTTCAATATAGGATTCAAGAAATTAAAAATCTATTCAGGTATAAATTCACCTAGACAAAAATTTAAGGAGAAAAAATAATGAATATTTTAATCAAGAATCAACATCAATTAGAAATGTATAACTATGCTTCACAAAAAAATGGAGGAATAACAATGGAAGCTAAAAAAATAGAAAAACAAGAAACAGCCGAAGGGCAAGAAGTTAATGTAGAAAAAAATACAATAAGGATGAAAAAGATGAATAGATACGAGAAAAAGCTATGGCTTATTAATAATTATATGAAGTCACAGGATTATAATCTAAAATCAGTTAAATCAAAGGTTATTTGGATTTTATTAACTTCATATGGCAAAAACTATAAAGTTCAAGATATTACTCAAAAACAAATGGCTAAATTGATTTGTGCCAAAGAAATAAACGTAGCTCAATCAATTTCATTATTGAAACATGCAAAACTTGTAAAACCTGATAGAAAAATGTCAGTTAGGAATATATATGACATTACAAAATTAATTAAACATATGGAGGATAAATACAATAATGGGTAAAAACAAATTGACTTATACAAAAGAGTATGCAGCTAGAGGTTGGCATGTTTTGCCGTTGAATGCCAGCATTGAAAACGGATGTAGTTGTGGCAAAGAAAAATGTTCAAGTACTGGTAAACATCCATTGATATCTAACGGTGTTAAGGGTGCAACAACAGATATAAATACAATTAAAAAATGGTGGGTGGATTGGTACTATGCAAATATTGGCATTGCTACAGGCAAGGAATCAGGGATTGTTGTATTAGATATTGATCCAAAAAATGGTGGTTTTGAATCATTTAAGGGCTTGATAAAACAACATGGAGAATTACCCAAAACAGTTAAAGTAATAACTGGCAGTGGCGGATATCACTTCTATTTTAAATATCCTGCAATTGAAGTTAAGAATAGAACTAATATAATAGCAGGAATAGATTTTAGGGGTGATGGAGGTTATGTTGTAGCTCCTCCAAGTAATCATGCTAGTGGAAATCTTTATAAATGGGATGATGGTTGTAGTCCAGGAGATATTAAACTTGCTGAAATGCCAGATTGGTTGCTTGATTTAGTTGTCAACAAAAATACTAAAAAAGAAGAAAAAATAAAGCAAATAAAAGAAGCTACAGCAAAAAAAGATTCTGATTTATTTGATGATCTTGATAAACAACTAGATGTAATCTTGAAAAACCATATTATTGAAGGATCAAGAAACAATACACTTACTTCAATAGCTGGCAAATTAAATTGCAAAGGTTTTAATGAGGCTGAAATAATAGAAAAGCTTTTAGAAATTAATGAATCAAGATGTAAACCGCCCTTAGATGAGCAAGAAGTAATAACTACAGCTAAAAGTATTGCTAAATATGAGAATATTCTGTCGTTCCCTTTAACTGATATTGGTAATGCAAGAAGATTAGTTTATTACTATGGGGAAAATATACGGTATTGTATTGAAAAAAAATGTTGGCTTGTATGGGATGAGACTAGATGGACTTTTGATATAGGCGATATAAAGATTATGAGTCTGGCAAAAAAAGCTGTGATGAAGATGTATGACGAGGTAAAGAAATATGGGTAGTAGTAAAAGAGAAAAAATAATACCACATGCTAATAATTCACAGAGTGAAGCTAGGTTAAAAGCTATGATAGCACTAGCAAAATCCGAACCTGAAATACCAATAAGTATTGAAGAGTTAGATAACAATCCATATTTGTTTAACTGCAAGAATGGAATAGTTAATTTAAAGAGTGGTAGTTTCAATCCTCATATGAAAGAGGATTATATAACTAAACAAAACAATGTTAAATACAATCCAGAAGCTGCTTGTCCTATATGGAATAATTTCTTAAAAATAATAATGAATAATAATCAGTATATGATTGGTTATTTACAGCAGATTGTTGGCTATTCCTTAACTGGAGATACTAAAGAACAGTGCATGTTTATTTTTACTGGTACCGGTGCTAATGGTAAAAGCACTTTTCTTGAAACTGTTAAAAGTTTAATGACTGAATATTCTGCTTCTGCTTCTACTTCAACATTTATGCAGAAACAATTTGCTAGTATACCAAATGATCTAGCTGCATTAAAAGGTAAAAGAATTGTATCTACGTCTGAACCAGATAAGGGATTTAAACTATCAGAAAGTACTGTTAAGCAATTAACTGGTAGTGATACTATAACAGCACGTTTCTTACAACAAGAATTCTTTGATTACAAACCTGAATTCAAGATATTTATGCTTACTAATTATTTGCCTCAAATAAATGGTACTGATTATGGTATATGGAGGAGAATTAGAGTAATACCATTTGAAATATCTATACCCCAAGAACAACAGGATAAGGATTTGTTTAATAAGCTTCAATCTGAATTATCTGGAATATTGAATTGGGCAATTAAAGGTTGTCTTGAATGGCAAAAATATGGTTTGCAGACTCCTAACAAAGTTAAAATTCATACAAAAAGCTATAAAAATGATATGGATATTATTTCAAACTTCATAACGGACTGTTGTTATATTGATAAAACAATGAAAATAACCAAGGGGGATTTATATTCTGCTTACACACAATGGTGTATAGATAATAAATATGAGGCAGAGGGGAAGAATTCTTTATCAAAGCATCTAATAACTAAAGGTTATAAAGATGATAGAAATAGTAAAGCTAGATATTGGATAGGATTATCCCTTATATAACAATATATAAAAGATATATATATAGAAAGTGTCACAAGTGTCATATTAAAATTAGAAATTTCAGTTATTACAGTGTTTAGGTATACCTTAAAGCATAAAAATTTAAAAAGTTCTGTCACATGTAATTAAAGTTTTGTCACTTGAAAAAAGGAATAGAAATAAATGGAGAATTATTAATGAGTGAAAATATTACAAATACAGGTATTGAATTTATGGAGGTGCAAGAATTGGCTGATTGGCTACATGTTAGCATAAAGACAATCTACAATCTAATTTATAGTTATAAAAAAGGACAATCCGGTATTTCTAAAGAATTTTATATTAAAGTAGGTAAGAAAATTTTATTTGTCAAGAGTAAGGTTGAACAAGGTGTCTTGGCAGGAACCTTCATATCTTGATTTTAAATGAAATCTAGCATAATAGTAGTTTTGTACAAGATAGGGAATCAAATTTAAACAAATGAGTGTATTTGAGCGTATAAATAAAAAAGGTGAAAAAGAATATTATTTTCGCTTCAAGATAGATGGACATGAGTATTATAAGACTGTAAAAGAGGCAACATCAAAATCTGACGCTGAAAAAGCTGAAGCTGTTGTTAAAAGTGATCTTTTAAGGGGAACCTACAGCTTAGCTGAGGGTAGAAAAGGAACAATGCTCTTTGCTAAGCTTGTTGAAAAGTATAAAGAATATGCTAAAAACAATAAAAGAATTTGGAAAACTGAGCAAGGTAAGGTTGATAGAATAGCTGAATATTTTAAAGGTAAGAGATTAAAAGACATTACACCTGCTGTAATTGAAGAATTTAAAACTTACAGAAAAAACAGTATATCAAAAAGAGGAACTATTACTAGTGGGGCAACAGTAAATAGAGATTTGGCTTTGATAAAGAGAATGTTCTCAATTGCAGTAAATAACGGATATATTGATATAAATCCAGCCCTCAATTGCAAAGTGCCAATGTTTCAAGAGAATAATGAGATTATTAGATACTTAAGTAATGAAGAAGAACAGAATCTTATACAGGCATGTACTGGAGAATATTATTATTTAAAACCTATAATTTTGACTGCACTCCAAAGTGGGCTTCGCTATGGGGAACTCATCAATCTCAAATGGAATGAGAATATAGACTTAAAGAATTGTTTAATAACCTTAACTAAAGATATGACTAAATCCAAAAAGAAAAGGTGTATTCCAATTTCTTCCATATTACTTGAAGAATATGAAAAATTGAGTAAAAAAAAGACCGGAGATTATTTATTTGCTAATCCTAAAACAGGAAAACCATATGGAACTATTAGAAAAGCTTGGATAACAGTGAAAGCAAAAGCCAAAATTGATCCTGAATTTAGATTTCATGATCTAAGACACAGTTTTGCTACCAAATTAATGGATAACAATGTTAATGTAGGCGTAATAAAGGATTTATTGGGTCATTCAACCTTAAATATTACTCAGAAATACGCACATGCAAAAGATAATACGAAAAGAATGGCTGTGGAAGTTTTAGCGGTTGGATATAAATAGAATGATTATATTAGTGATTATTACTATTTGTTTTATATTTCTTATAATTTATTTACCAGCAATATTGCTGGTTTTTTCTTTTTTAAACTATATATTTCTTATATCATGCCTTTATTTCCTTCTCTTTCTTACTACATTCGTAGGGGGAGATATAGGGGAGAAGAACATAAAATCTAAAATTCAAGAATCGCTGAAAACCAACCATAGAAAAATGCCGAGAGACAGAATCGAACTGTCGACACAGGGATTTTCAGTCCCTTGCTCTACCGACTGAGCTATCTCGGCATAATCTATAATAATATTTTGTTTCAACAGTAAAATAATACTAGTAACCAATTGCTACGTCAAGAGATTACTATGAATGAATTGAAAAAAGCCTGTACTATCTATAAATAATAGCCAATGTGCTTTAAAAATTGAAAATTACTGATCTCAGAGTAAATAAGATAACTGAAATATGTATAGATATGTTTGAATAAACGTTGATTTTAGCTAATTTCAAGCGATGTATCTTCCTTCAAAATGTTTAATACAGGACTTTTTTCCTTTAAAAGAAATCCATAGGCCAAGGCTGTAACAAAACATTCAATCCAGCCAAATACAAGTATATGTCCGATAAGTATGGATAAAATTGAAATTTCCAAAGAATGTGAGAAATAAATGGGCATGTTGTTTGCAGTAGGACTTAATATAGGTTGAATGCCAAGTATTATTCCTGTACAGAATGATGCCAGTATTGACGAAATATACCCTGCTATACCTGAAGCAAGCATATTTGAGTTAATATCGACAGGAAAAAGAAGTATTATATACTTATAACTGTAATATCCTGCAAATGATGCAATATAGCCCATAATAAAACTGTTAACAGCAAAAGATGTAATTCCGCCGTCTCCAAAAAGAAGTGCCTGAATGGCAAGTGTTAGAGAAATTATTAGTATACTTGCATATGGCCCGAATATAAGACTTAACAATGTAGCACCAATGGCATGGCCTGTTATTCCTCCTGGAATAGGTATATTAAACATCATTAGTATCAGTGAAAAAGCCGAACCTATTGCTAATGTTGGAATATATTTTGATTTAAGAGATTTTCTGGTTTTTATTGCTGACCAGACCCATATTGGCAGCATAGCTGCATAGAAAGTAATCCATGTCTGAGGACATAAATATCCATCAGGAATATGCATTATAATTCATCTCCTTTAATTATATTTAACTTGCGGACTTTACTATTAAAACCTCAAAGGGATTCTATTCATCAAGATGAAAGTGGGTAGTTATTATTACATATTTTTAATAGTTCTATTTATGAAAAATCGGATTTTCTCCTGTAATCCAATTGTTAAGTATTATTTTATTTTTCCGTATTTTAGCAATATTCATGTAGAAAATGTTTTTATATAGATAGGAAGATAAAAATTTTGGGAAGATGCTTTGGAAGTTTATAGATTGTATCCACAACTGAATAACTCTGATAGAAGGCAGCAAAATACATCTGTCTCAACTGAAAGGCGTTCAGGCATTGACAGGCGAACTCAGTTTGCAAGTGATTCAGATTATGCAGACAGAAGAATAAATCCAAAATTAAGAAAAGATATTGAAGAAGTAAAAGATGTCTTTGAAGTATTTAGACCCAAAAATATTACTGATTCAAGTTTTAAACAGGATGTTGAAGTAGGTGCTGCAACGTCTATTCCTTATGTTAGAAGATTAAAAAGCGCAAATGACGCATTTGAACGTCATGATTATTTTAAAGCATTAGGTATAATATTTTTACAATTTATAAATGTCAAAGAAGACTGGCGTGATATTACAAAAATCTTCCAAAAACCCAATACTCCCCATGATTATCAGATTCCTTTTTCATTCATAAGAGGAACACCTCTGGATAAATTTGATAAACTATGGAAATTAGATAAAACTTTATATGATACTTCATTAGGGAATAAAATACTCAATAAACTAGGTCAATTAGATGATCCTTTAGCGTTTAAAACTAATTTAAAAGATCATTTTGGAATGCCTGTATATGCTTTAAAGATTAATGGTACGTTCAAATCACAAATATTGGGCAGAATGTTAATGAGAATGCCGATATTAAGCTTGTTGTTCTTATCTATACTTGAAATTCCAACAATATTAAAATCCAAAAATTCTTTAAAACAAACTGCTAAATCAGCAATTAATGTAACTTCCATTATATCTGGAGGTGCATTATTAGGTGCTATTGGAGCATATTTAGGACCATTGGGATCCTTAATAGGACTTGGTATAGGATCATATTATGCCAGCAAGTTAGCTAAGAAAATAAATAATTCTTTTTAAAAAGTTTAACTTGTTTACAAAACATCTAAGCTTTTTAAAAGAAAAAACTATAAATAATTTTATATAGGATATTTGATAAGTTATCTAGTATTTAAAACATCTAATAAATCAGAAATAACCTGCTTAATGCCACCTTTTGCATTTTGATAAGCATCACCTAATTTTGTAACAGCAATTTCTTTGGGGACAGATCCTGCTGCACGAGATAAACTATTTGCATCTTTTGTTGAAAGAAATGCAGCTTGATCCAATAGAACTATAGCAGAAGATTGTTTAAAACTAACAGAGTTGTTCTTAGTTCTTAGCGGCTGTGAATTGTTTAATGGCTGTGAACAGCCTAATACTGGATTGATTTTCATAATGCTCTCTCTTTTACTTCTTAATTAAGAAATTTTTTTTAATCTTAGTATAAAAAAACTAAAAGCGCTACAAAATTGCTATAAATGTTAAAACTAATTTTACAATTATTATAAATAAAATTCTACTGCTTAATAATGTATATTTTAAGTCTTATAATTGGAATTTATTTAAAACAATTATTAGCCTTTATAATTAATTCCGCAATTTTATACAGATCTGTCTTTTAATAATAAAGGAGCGGTTTTCCCGCTCCTTTATCGTGTAATAATTAGAAGCTATCTCAAAAATGAAAAAGAATTTTTCATTTTTGAGATAGCTTCTGTCGTCTAGTGTCAAAACGCCGAAAACTGGAATGAGTTACATAATGCCTCCAGCTCCTGCTGACCGCAGCAGCTTCAGCATTATTCAATTTCCGCTTATGAACATCGTTTCCGCCGTTTCTCACTTTTGTAAGGTCGTAATCTCAAAAGCCTCAAATTTAAAAAATTTGGACTTTTGAGATTACTTCTAAGTTAAATTTAACGATTTAGCTTTTGGCCCGTGAGATACAAGATGTTCTATTCCTTCAAACTTTTTGAAGTTCTCAATAAACATTTCAGCCAGTTTATTTGCCGCTTTGTCATAAGCATTTTTATCCTGCCATGTGTTTTTCGGGTCGAGAATTTCAGCAGGTACACCCGGGCATGCTTTCGGTACAAGCACGTTAAATACAGGATGCAGATAAAATTCAAGATTTTCAAGCTCACCTGATAGAGCTGCGTTAACTATAGCTCTTGTGTATGGAATACTGATTCTCTTTCCTGTTCCATAAGGGCCTCCGCTCCAGCCTGTATTAATTAAATATACATTGGTATTAAATTTTTGAACTTTTTCGCTTAACAGCTCTGCATATCTGATTGAAGGCAGCGGCATGAATGCTGCGCCAAAGCATGTTGAGAAAGTTGCTTTTGGTTCTTTGATACCTCTTTCTGTCCCTGCCAATTTGCTGGTATAACCACTTATAAAGTGGTACTGTGCCTGTTCTTTTGTTAATTTTGCAACAGGCGGAAGAACTCCGTAAGCATCTGCTGTCAGGAAAATAATTGTTTCAGGATGGTTAGCTGTTCCTGATTCAACAATGTTTGGAATATGGCTTAAAGGATAACCAACTCTCGTGTTTTCTGTAATGCTTGCGTCATCAAAATTTAACGTTCTTGCATCTTCTTTGAACGTAACATTTTCAACCAAAGCACCGAACTTAATAGCATCCCATATTTGAGGTTCGTTTTCTTTTGAAAGATTTATGCATTTTGCATAGCATCCGCCTTCAAAGTTAAATATTCCTTTATCAGACCATCCATGTTCATCATCTCCGATAAGTTTTCTGCCGGGATCTGCTGAAAGAGTTGTCTTACCTGTTCCCGAGAGGCCAAAAAATAAAGCTGATTTACCGTCAAATCCAACGTTTGCGCTACAATGCATCGGGAAAACATTTTTTTCCGGCAATAAGTAATTTAACGTTGTGAAAATAGATTTTTTCATTTCTCCTGAATATTGGCTTGCAATAATTAAAATAATTTTCTTTTCAATATTTACAAGAATCGCAGCTTCCGAATTAACTCCGTCTATTTCATGATTAAGCTTTAGTCCAGGTGTTGCAATAACAGTAAATTCCGGATTAAAGGCTGTTGTTGATTCAGGATGTATAAATAAATCCTGAACAAACAGATTTTGAGAAGCAAGTTCGTTTATAAATCTAATATTTAAAGCATATTCTTTATCTGCACATGCATATCCGTCAAAAATAAAAATTTCTTTATTTTTTAGATGATTTTTAACCTTATCAAAAACCTTATTAAATTTATCTTCTGAAATTGGCACATTACCTTTATTCCAGTTGATTTTGTCATGGACGGAAGGTGTATCTACAAAAAACCTGTCATTAGGTGAACGGCCGGTATAAATACCAGTATTGACAACCAAAGCACCTGTATCTGAAAGTTTTCCTTCTTCTTTTTTTAATGCTTTTTCAACTAATTCCGCTCGGGACAACTGATAACATACTTGAGATGTATCTATCCCAAGATAACCAAGTAAAGTATTCATCTTACTACCTCATAGATCTTCTTAATATCATTCTAAATTATTTTTATGTTTAATCAGATATATTATCATAACGATTTGAGTTTGAATATATAATGTTAAGAGCAGTAACAGATTTAATAATTTATTCCTTGGTCTTGTATAAGAACTATAAGGTGTAATCAGGAACTTATGAGTTACTATTTAGGTAAATTTAGAAGCGAAAAGTCATAATAAACAATAAAAAATCCGCCTTAAGCGGACTTTATCCCCAGACTAACTCCCTCCCCTAAATATTTAAGCAATAACTCTCTTGCTCTCTATATAAATGTAATCCTTGATAATCGGTTCTAAAAATGATCTATATGGATTCGAATTATGAAAAAGATCTTCAATTCTGACAACTTTAACCTTTAAAGGTCTGGCTACATTTTTAACTGCATAATTGCTCATGTAAACTCCCCGCATATTCCACATAACCATTTGTTTGCTTTATCAATATATATATTTTCACTTATTTTAATTTCATCTACATCAATCAGAGGATTTATTGTTTTGTTTTTATTAAGTCCATATGGTTTAAACCTTTAAAAGAAAAGTCTATATTCAGTGTATTTTGCTGTTTATTATGTTATCTTTATTAATGGTGGAGTGAGTGTTTTATAGATGAAGATGTCTAATAATGATAAAGAAAATTGCTTTCTATAAACTAATAATTACATTTTTTGCTTTAACAGCGATTTTTATTACATCTAATTGTTTAAGTTTTGCTGATACTCAGCATGATTTGACAATTTTGAATACAAACGATATTCATGGCAGGCTAGAATCATTTCAATACAAAAATTATAAAAATCTTTCAGGTGGAATCGCAAAAAGAGCTACTTTAATTAAAGATATTAAAAACGCCAATAAATATGTTTTAACTGTAGATGCCGGTGATATAGCGCAAGGCACTTTATTTTTTAAATTTTTTAACGGTATTCCTGATATGAAATTCATGTCAGATATTGGTTATGATGCCGCTGTCCCTGGTAATCATGAATTTGATAAAGGATTAAATACTTTTATCCAGATGATCAATTCTGCAAACTTTCCATTTGTTTGCGCAAATGTTGGTTTTACAGACAGCGAAAATGTAAAAATAAGTAAATATATCATTAAGGACTTTGATGATTTTAAAGTTGGAATTATCGGCATAATTGCGAAAGATATAAAATCCAGAATCATGATGGGTGACAGTTTTAAAGTATATGACCCTGCTGTGGAAACAAGAAAAATAGTTCATAAAATAAGACCTGAAGTTGATTTAATTGTGGTTTTATCACATCAGGGTGTTGAAGATGACATTAAGCTTGCAAAGTCAGTACCAGAAATCAATGTAATAGTTGGCGGGCACAGCCATACCCTGTTAAAAAAGCCTGTTATTGTACAAAATGGAAGCAATAAAACAATTATAGTTCAAAACGGAGAACAGGGGGTTTTTCTGGGAAGAACCGATCTGAAATTTAGCTCGAAAAATCTGGACAGCTACGAATATAAACTTATTCCAGTTGATGAAAATATTAAAGAAGATGGGATTATTTCAAAACAGGTCATGGAACTTTCATCGAAGGTTCATGCCCTGACTGACGAAGTTATAGGAATTATCGAATTTCCTGTTGAAAATAAATCTTCCGGTTTTTTAAGCATTACAGGTCTTTTAGTTAATGAAGTATTAGGAAAGAATTATCCTGATGCTGATATTATTTTTCAAAATAACGGAGGAATAAGAGTCAAAAGATATATTCCTCCTGGAAATATAACAAAAGCTGATATTTTTGAAATTTTTCCGTTTGAAAACAAACCTGTTTTTGCTGAATTAAAGGGTAGTGAAATAAAATCCATACTGGAAAACAGTTCTGCATATCTGCCTGATGTAAAAGATTCTTTTCTTCAGACAAAAGGCATTAGTTATAAAGTTGATTTTTCTCAGAATTCCCAAATAATGTCTGCTGACGGTACAAAAATTTTAAAAAAAGGAAAAAGAGTCAGGGATATTTTTATAAATGGACAACCGTTAAATCCAAAAAAATACTATAAAATAGTTGCTAATGATTTTCTTTTTAGCGGCGGAGACGGGTATATTCAATTTAAAAATGCTAAAAATACCGTTTATTCAGAAGTTTATATTCAGGATTTAATAATAAATTACATTAAAAATAATTCTCCGCTAAATTTAAAAATTCAGGATAAAATAAATGTAATTAAAGGAAACAATATAGAAGAGAAAGAGATAATTACAAAAGAGAGATTGTTATATGGCACATAAAATAAAACCCAAAAAATTTTTTTATGTCCTTACCGGATTTATTTTTTTACTGTTAATAAGTTTATTAAATCCGGGATGGATGGATAGTTTTTCCCCAATAACAGCACAGTCCAGAGCGTTTTATCAAAAAGCCAGAATTTTACAGGGTCAGGGTGATTACAGGTCTGCTTACCGTACTTATAGTAAAATACCTTCATTCTATTCGGCATATGATATTGTTCTTCTTCAACAGTCAAAGTGTGCTGCTTCTCTTGGAGACGAGAAGTCATCCATAAAAAAGCTTAAGGCAATATTATCATTTTCCAATAGCCCTGTAAAAGATCAAGCCAGCTATAGCCTTGGTCAGGCTTATGTCAGAGCCGGAAATTATTCTAAAGCAGAAAAACAATTTCTTGAAACGATTAAAAATTATTCAAACACAAATTATGCTCTTGGTAGTTATTATTACTTGGGAGTAATTTATAAAACCAGTAATCCTCAATTAGCGTCAAAATATTGGCTTCAATATATCGCAAAAGTTCCTGACGGCAGGTTTGCACTTGATATTGTCAGTGGACTTAAATCTTTACCTGTTAAAAAAGAAAGTAATGTGAAGAAAAATATCGGTATTGTCTTGTTTTATGATCAAAGATACAAGGATGCTGCTGGATTTTTGAATAGTGTACCGCTTAAAGAAAGCTGGTATTATCTGGCAAAGGCCAATCATTCTTTAGGCAATGATGGAAGTTCACTTAATATTTTAAAAGAAGGAATAAAGAATTACTCATACAAGTTGGAACAGAATCAATTGGAAGATGCAATGACCTTGTATGTTCAATTAAATAATAAGCCACAGGTTGACAGCTGGGGTGAACTTTCGAATAGTGCGGGTAAGGGCAGAGATTTTGCTCTTTATCGCAGGGCACAATTATCTTCTAAAGATGCCGCTACAGGATTATATCAAAATATAGTTAAAAATTACCGATTTAGTAATTATGCTTCTGAATCGCTATGGAATTTATTCTGGGATAAGTTTAACAGCGGAAATTATTCTCAGGCGATAGAATTTGGAAATAAACATATATATATGTTTAAAAACACAAAAGCTTCTCCAAAAATCCTTTTCTGGATGGGCAAAGCCTATGAGAAGCTTGGAAATAGTACAGTAGCTATAAGCTATTATAAAAAAGTCATGTCACTATATCCTGATAATTATTATGGATTCAGGGCTGATGGCAGATTAAAGGAGCTTAATTCTGATAATGATTCAGGCTGGGAAACTGACAAGACCTCTATAATTGCAAATGCATCAGACGTTGAAATACCTTATACTTATGATGAAATATGCAGCAAGTATGGTAGGCAGCTGGCTGAAATGCTCAGGGTTCAGGATTATGAAACTGCAATTACCCTGACAAAGGACCCTTTCATTAAAAGTTGGATAAATTTGAAAGACGGACTTGTTTCAAGGTCTGTTGTTCTGGCAAGAGACGGCATGAACGGAATACTGCCCAAACCTCCTGTAACTGATAATAGATGGAAGCTTATTTATCCTTTATATTTTGTTGAAGAAATAAATGATTATGCCGGAAATAATGACCTTGATCCATATATAATTTTATCTCTGGTCAAGGAAGAAAGCCATTTTAATCCGCTTGCAATAAGTTCTTCAAATGCCAGAGGGCTAATGCAGCTTCTTCCCGGAACGGCAAAAGACATCGCAAGATGGGACGGACTTGGTTCAATAGGTGAATTTGAGTTATTTACGCCGGCAAAAAACCTGAAACTAGGTTCTGCATATTTCAGGCATATAAAGAAAAATTTATATAACAGTTCCCTTTATGCCGTAGCTGCCTACAATGGAGGACCAAACGCTGTAGAAAAATGGTTATCCAAAATCCCGCACGACGATATTGATCAGTTTGTAGAAAATATTCCTTACGATCAGACAAGAGATTATATTAAAAAGGTTTACACTGCTTACTGGAATTATAAAAGGATATACGGATAATCTCTTATCCTGTAACTACTATTTCAAGTCATTAAAGAGTTCTAGTGTTTTCTAGACAAGACCCAAAGTTTATATAAATTCTATTAAATAGCGGAAGCTCGGGGCATGTTTCTTTTGGTGCTACGCGCATAATTCTTTACTCATGCGATGGGCAGGAATGCCCATCCTACAGTTTTAACTTCAATTTACTTAGCTATTAGCAGGATTTTGTTTTGCTTCCAGTTCTTTGATAATATTTTCGATTTCTTCCCAGTTCTTTTTCCCCTGTTCTTTAAACCCGCATTCGGGATTATAAAGAGTTCTTGCGTGAGGTATCGGATACATACGGCATAAAAGAGGCCTGTCTTCGTGAATCTGGCACATATTATTATTTAAATACTTACAATAAAAAAAGCTTGTTTTAGCTTCTTCTCCAAATCTTTCTATAACTCCGTCAACAAATTCAGGTGCCACTTTTTTTGCTTCTTCAGTAGAAGCATAAGGCACAAAAATAGAGAGAAAATCTTTCGCTCCATCAATTTGGGACGGTTCTTCAGTAGCACTGTTAGCTAGTTTAACTACTTTTTCATAAGACAGACCGCCTTTAAATGTTGCAATTTGACAGCATTTTCCGCACATTTTACATAAATGCTGCGGGAGTTTAAGAAGTTCATGCACTCTTTTTACTGCATCTGACATGTTTTTCTCCAAAAAATTTTATAAACAAAATAGTTTGTTTATTACCAAAACATTGATCCAAATCTTTCCCAGGGTTTTATTTTTTCTTCAATATTTTTTCTTAATTCATCTATTGTAAGATCCTGACCGGGAACTCTGCCATCTTGAGATAAATTTTCAACTACATAAAGATATTCTTTTAATGATCGTATAAGTTTTTTATGTTTTTCTCTCTGTTCAAACTGCCAACCTTCAAACCCGCAACCGGGAGCCATGAGAGACCATCCATGTCTTGGAGCTCTTTTACAACAATTCGGTCTCTTTTCATAATTTGTACATAGATTTTTATCTGAGATATGAGGACAATAGAAAAAAGTAACTTTATTTATGTCAAAATTACGTTCTTTTAATGTATCAAGAACTTGATCAACCTGCTCGGGTACAACTTTTCTTGCTTCTTCAATGCTGGGATAAGGTTTAAAAATTTCAATAAATACTTTTGCTTCTTCTTCACCTTCATCAGACATTTGCTTTAATTCTTCATAAGAATAAGAAGTAGTTATAGATTTGCAGCATCGCCCGCATAATTTGCAAAGATATTGCGGAAATTCTTCGTCTTCTGGAATGTCTATGTTTATTTCGTTTTGTTTTATGTTGTCACCGGCATCTAGACTCATTTTATATTTCCTATTAATAATTCCTGTTTAAATTTATTATATGATATTAAGAATTTTGTTAACTCATCTGAATATTTTAAAAAATTAATTTTTTTTGATTAAAATGCAAAATATTTATTCAAGGGAAGATTCGAAAAAATTATTACGAATGAATTAAAGCTTCCAGAAGCAAAGTTACACTACAGCTTTATAATTTCCGCTAATCCATTCAATTTTTATAAAAATTGAATTTTTCTCTAACCTCTTATGTAATATAACTTAATAATAATAGAATATTAAGCAAATTTTCTCATAAATAATTGTTTATATAAATAGATGTATTTTAAATAAATTTATTTAATTTCAGGAGTAATAATGAATACAGTTCAGCAACAAAATTTACAAAATCCGACAGGATTATATCCTAATAATAATCCGCAAGCTCCTGGTGCTGCACAAATACCAGCCCAGAATCCTGTTCCTGCACAAAATTCTACTCCTGTTCAAAAAAATATTTGTTATCCGCCACAGTATTATTGCGGCCCACAGGCAAACCCTATGCCAGGCTGTCAGGCAGGGGGTTCAGGTGTTACAATAAATATACTTAATCCGGTTGGCAATGCTGCTCCTGGAAGCATTCCGCCAATACCGTATTGTATGCCTGCACAACAACCGATTAATCTACCACAGCAACAGCTACAACAGCCAGTTGCTCAAACACCGCCAGCCCCTCCTGCTGCTGAGGGAATTAAAAATGAAGAAACCAAGAAAACAGAACCTAAAAAAGAAGAATCACAAAAGGAAATTGTTCAACTTACAGATGATTATATAAAATCATTAGAAAATTATTCAAATAATCCAAATGCTGATATAAGAGTTTTAGGAGTAAAGGAACTTTTAAGCAGATTTAGAGAAGATAAATCAAGAAGAAACGATCAGGCTTTGACGAATCTTTTGAATAAATCATTACGTGATCCGTCACAGAATGTTAGACTTTTAGCTCTTTCTGCTCTTGAAGCTGATTTAGTAGAAGGCGATAAATTAACTTATAAGATATTACAGGATATGCAAAAATCCAATGCGGCTTATAATCAGGATTCTGTTACAGCTGCACAAATTATGCTTAAAAAATCAGGAAAAAAACTAAATGTCGAAAGTAAAGAAAATAGTGAACCTTTAAAAGAATCTCAGCCACAAACAGGTCAAAATCTTAATGTAACAGCAGGGTAGGAGTATATTATGGTTAGAGGCATGTCACGAGCAATAGGAGTTGGAGCCGCATTAGTATCAATTGCCGCAATTTGTAAAAATAGCGGCCATGTGGGTCTTGCTGAAGCAAGAACTGAAGAAGGCAAACACCTCACCGATGTCTTTATAAGACAAAACTCCGGAGATGCTGATGTGTTACAAGAAGGTATTAAAAAATGGTATTGGGAAGTTATAATGGATCAAAAAGTTCTTCCTTTATACTACAAAATAAAGAATGTAGGTCATGTACTGGCAAAAGAAACAACAAAATACGGAATACCTCTTGGCCTTGCAGTAGGTGCAGCGTCAGGAATACCTGTTGTAAGCCCAATCTGTGCAGGCGGATTGTTATTAATGGGTGCCAGATTCTTTCTTGGTGACGTAATGGGATTTGGCGAAAAAGGAATGGAATAGCTTAGTCTATTTCTTATAATATAGCTATAAGAAATAGAAAGGACATAGTTTTGTATAATTTATAAAACGACAAATGTAACAATCACTTTACAAATATAAGAAATAATAGCAATTTATTTAATCGTTTTGATTTTAAATTCATGTAAAATGAAAATTCAAAAGACGTACTTATTCTAGATAAGGGGAAGAAAATGGAACCAACAATGGGATCACCTATTAATTTTCAACAACCATACCCACCGGCTCAATCTATGCAACCAATTCCACAAACGCAAGCTCAAGCGCCTGCATCAGGAGCTTCAGCAGTTAGTATTAATATTATAGAACCAAAAGCCTATGGAAATGCTCCATGCCCACAAGCAGCAGCACCAATGGCTCAACCATATAATTATCCTGTAGCTCCAATGTATAATTATGCTCAGGCTCCATATTATGCGATGCCTCAAACTCCTATTTATGGACCGCAGCCTTCAGTATATACACCGCCTGTATTAAATCCATTACCGCAACAGGCTTTCAATCCAGAAGTAATGCAGCAGACATCTGCAGCTCCGGTTCCGCCGCCACCATCACTGGTTGATCAGCAACCGTCTCCTGCTAAAGTAGATAATCAAAAAGCTGTTCAGCCTGAACAACCAGCAGCGCAGGTTGATGTAGCTGCAATAAATAAAGCTTTAACTTCTGCTAATTTAGATGAACAGACTTCAGCAATTGAAAAAATTGCAGAAATTGGTCAATCAAATTCACCTGAATCAATGGCATTAGTCAATGAAGATCTTTTTAAGAATTTAACAGGTGTTATTTCAGCAGATACATCAAAACTTCCTGATGCAGACAAGGCAAAAGCAGAAGGAAATAAAATAATCGGTATGTGGACAATGGCTGTACTGCAAAAGAACCTCAGAGATGCGGTAAATACTGAATTGAAAGCTCAAAACCAACCAGGATTACCACTTTATGAATTACCTGGAATGGTTCAAATTGAAAAGAACATTAAATCAGATCCAAACCCACAGGTTAGATCAGCAGGTATTCAGGCAGTAAAATATCTTGCTCAGCCGGAAGATTATAAGGCAATATCCGATGTTTTAAATACTGTTGTTCAAACGGATAAAGATGCAACCGTAAAAGCTGATGCTCAAAGTGTGTTAAGTTCTCTTCCTCAGTCGCAAGCTTCAGAACAAGCTGCACAACCAACACAAACAGCAGCACAACCTGCAACAGTACAACCAACACAATCAACACAACAAGAACAAAAACCTGTCCAACAGGTTGCATAAATACATAGAGCGAGAGTGTTGACCATATAAAACTCGTTCTAAGTAAATCTTAAACTTCCCCCCAAGGAAATAATATTCCACCTTAACAGGTGGTTTTTTTTTGCCGAAATAGAAGATGCGGAAAAATTATCATTTTTTCATAATTTCATGATCCAGTGTCAAGGCAAAATAGCCGGCTCCTCGCCGCCGATATTGCCTTTCACCTTTCTAAAGTCGGTTATAAAAAAATTCGATTTTTTCTGTGCATTAGCGGGAGTGGAGTAAGCCTGAAGGCAGGCTTCGCCTGCATGGAAGGCTTGCACAACTCATTCTCAAAAAATCAGAATTTTTATATAACCTCATCTGTATACAATTAAATTCATGTATTGTAGAATGTGTTTTAGATTAGTGGAAAAAGCCAAGAGAATTTTACAAATTAATATGACTGATAAGCTAGATGAAAAAATTATCAATATATTTGCAAAGCATAAAACGCAATTGCCGATTGATGATGAGCAAAAAGTAATAAGAAACTCTGACGGGTTTTATTATGTTTGCATTAACAAGGATGAAAATGGCAAACATTTTGACAAGAAAAAACTTCTTGAAAGAGCAAAGAGTTGTTATTACATAGTAAAAGTAATGTTAGAAGGAAATAATTACCCTCATACATGTAACTTTAGAGTTCCCGGTGAAAAAATTTTAGATTTTCTGGCTCCATATATTAATGAGGAAAAAGAAGGGAAAATCATTGAAATAGATAAATATTTCCCTGATGACCTTGCTTAAGCGAAAAAATGTAAATAATAAAACTTTTATTATTTAATAACGTCTACTTATTTGAATAAATACCGGCAAGTTTTTTATAGATTAATTTAAAAAGAAGATATGCAGAATAAAATCAGAAATATTTTATCAGAAGTCAATAAGCCTTCAAGATATATGGGCAAAGAATTAGGCAGTTATAATAAAGACTGGGAACAAACCCTTGTCAGAGTAAATATTGCTTTTCCTGATCTTTATGAAATTGGTATTTCTAATTTAGGTCTTCGAATTTTATATCATGTAATAAATACTGCATCGGATGATTTTCTTGCAGACAGATCTTATGCTCCTGATGTTGATTTTAAAGAGCAGCTAATAAAGAATGATCTTCCTTTATATGGAGTTGAATCTTATAAGCCTCTATATGATTTTGATGTAGTTGCCTTTTCTCTCCAATATGAAATTAGTTATCCGACAATTCTGTCTATGCTTGAAATGGGTAAAATCCCTATTTATAACAGGGAAAGAAATGATAATCATCCTTTAATTATTGCGGGCGGTCCAGGCAGCTTGAATCCTGAACCTATGGCAGATTTTATTGATGCATTTATTATTGGAGACGGAGAAGAAGTTCTTATAGAAATTCTTGAATCTGTCAAAATTTCCAAATTAAATAAGGAATCCAGAGAAGAATCTTTAAAAAGACTTTCTAAAATCGAAGGAATATATATTCCAGCGTTTTACAGAATTGATAAGGATTTTTCAAAACCGGTTCCTTTTACTTCAGAATTTCCTGAAAAAATTAATAAAAGAATTTCAAATTTTGACAGTAAATATTATCCGGTGAACTTCCCTGTTCCTTATTCGTCATCAATTCATGACAGAGCTGTGATTGAAATAAGAAGAGGATGCGGCAGAATGTGCAGATTTTGCCAGTCATGCTTTGCAAATCTGCCTGTTAGAGAAAGAGAACCGGAAAAAGTAATTGAATTGACTGAAGAAGTATTAAATAATACAGGTTATGATGAATATTCATTATTATCCTTATCTTCAAGTGATTACAGAAATATTGAACCGCTTGTATGTGAATTAAATAAACGTCATGCATCATCAGGCGCATCAATCTCGCTACCAAGCCAAAGAGCTGATGTATTTAGTCTCGATCTCGCAAATGAAGTTCAATCAGTAAGAAAAAGTACTCTGACATTTGCACCTGAAGCAGGCAGCCAGAGATTAAGAGATGTTATTAACAAAAATCTTAATGAAGATCAGATAATGAATGCAGTAATGTCTGCATATAAATCAGGATGGAGCACTGTTAAACTGTATTTTATGATAGGACTTCCTACTGAAACTTTTGAGGATCTTGATGAAATATTTAATTTGCTAAAAAGAATCAAGGATAAATCCTTAGATTTAAAGAAAGAACTTGAAATAAAGAAGCATCTGGATATAACCTGTACAGCATCTATATTTGTGCCAAAACCATTCACTCCTTTTCAGTGGTGTGCCCAGGACAGTCTTGAAGTAATTAATGAGAAAATTAAATATTTAAGAGATAAAGTGAAATTCTTAAAAGGCGTTAAATTAAATTATCACGATAGTTTTCTCTGTCAGTTGGAAGCTGTCTTTTCACGAGGAGACAGAAAACTGGGTATTCTTATTGAAAAAGTCTGGCAAAAAGGATCATATCTGGATGCATGGAATGAGCATTTTAATAAAAAAATATGGCATGAAGCAGCTGAAGAGCTAAATATAAATTTTCATGATTATTCTTCAAAAAAAATAAAACTGGACTCTGAATTACCTTGGGATATAATAAATATAGGAATAGAAAAAAATTGGCTAATTGAAGAATATAATAAATCAATTCAGTACCAGGTTTCAGTTCCATGTGATGAGAAATGTGCCCAATGCGGAGTTTGTCAATCTTTCGGCAAAAAGACACAGATCATAGAAAAAAATTCGTTTTCAGGGTCAGCAGGAATTACAATTAAAGAGAATGATTCAAGTTCAGTAAAGATTATCCCTGAAAAACAAAATACAGAGATTTATAAATACAGAATTAAAATTCAAAAAACTGATGATTTAAAATATATATCTCATCTTGACTGGCAAAGATTATTACACAGAGCCTTCAGAAAAGCGAAAATAAATTTAGATTTTACAAAGGGATTTAATCCACAACCAAAAATATCAATTGGCCTTGCGCTTCCAATATTTGTTGAAAGTATTTGCGAATTTGTTGATATAGAAATAAAAGATAATATGCAGGAAAATATTCTTTTAGAAAAAGTGAATGAAGTTTTACCAAATAACTCAAAAATTCTTAGAGTTATTAAAATTTCTAAAGATGAACAGTCCGTTGACAGGACAGTATGTTGGGCAAAGTATACAGCATCACCTGTGGACTTAGAAGAAACAAAAAAAATAGATCTGGAGTGTATTGTTAAAAATGTAATTGCAAGAGATAATATTTTTATCGAAAAGCAAAAACATAAAGGTTTAAAAAAACTAATAGATATTAGACCTTCTATACATTCTATCGATGTAAAAAAGGATGAAAGTTTTTACAATTTGGAATTTGTTTTAAAAACAGGTCAGGGAGAGTCCCCGATGCTGTGTGATGAAAAAATGTCAAAACCCGGCAGCCTTAGAGCTGATGAATTTCTTAAGTTTTTAACTCCTGATATTAAGTGGAGTATAAAACGTGAAAAGTTGTTTGATTGTAATTTTAAAGAATTAGTATAAGTTTAGAATGTTTTATTTACGAGGAAAAAATTAAATATGACAAAATCGATCGTTATCTCAGAGCGTGATAATATCGCTGCAGTAGTGGAAGATGGAAAAGTAGCAGAATTTTTTATCCATCGCGGTGATATTTTACTTGGAGATGTTTATCTGGCATCAGTAGAAAATATTTTACCCAGCATTGATGCAGCATTTGTTAATGTCGGCGGAGATAAAATGGGATTTCTGCACGTCTCGGATGTTAGTGGCAAAGGAGCTTTAAAAGACAGGCTTAAGCCAAAACAATCTATTCTTGTGCAAGTAGTAAAAGAACCAACCGGACATAAAGGTCCAAGAGTTACTACTGCTATAAGTTTACCTGGAAGATTCCTTGTCTTTATGCCTGATGAAAAGGGTATCAGTATAAGCCGTAAAATCGTATCCGCAAAAGAACGTGCAAGATTAAAATCTGTTGTAAGTTTATTAAAACCGGCTGGCGTTGGTGTAATTATCAGGACAGAAGCAGAAGGACAATCGGAATCCGAAATTCAGGAAGATCTTGAATTATTACTTGAAAAATGGGCTAATATAACAACTGCTGCTGATACAGTAACTCCTCCAAATCTTCTTTACAGAGATCAGGATCTTTTATACAGAGTCATAAGAGAAGCCTGTACTGATGAAGTTAAAGAAATTATTGTAGATACACCTTTTGCGCTTCATAGAACAAATCAGTTATTTCAGAGTTGGAATATGGGAAGTGATATAAATGTGTCGGTATACAAAGGTAATGAGCCTCTGCTTGTTTCAAAGGGAATCGACAAGGAAATAAGAACAGCCCTGCAAACAAAAGTTAATATTCCATGCGGCGGATATTTATATATTCAGACAACAGAAGCACTTACAGTTGTTGATGTTAACAGCGGAAAATTTGTAAGTTCTGCAACACAGGGTGAAACTATCAGGAAAACAAACTCGGAAGCGGTTCAGGAAATTGCAAGGCAGTTAAGATTAAGAAATATCGGCGGAATGATTATTATCGATTTTATTGATATGGAAAACAGAGTTGATCAGCTTGCAATTCTTGAAGAACTTGAGATGGCTCTTGAACCTGATAAATCAAAACCACAGGTTGGGCAACTTTCAGATCTTGGACTTGTTGAGCTGACACGTCACAGACAGGGACAAAGCCTTGCTGAGATATTTACTAAAAAATGTCCGGCTTGTTCAGGTAATGGAATGATTATGGAGGAATTTAATTTTGCTTCACCTTCGCAGGATGGTGATTTCAGAATGAAACCTTCAAGATTAAAATTGCCGAATAATATAAATAAAAATAGGCCAATTAACGGTAATCAACCTCATAAAGCGCCACAGCCGCAGGATATTATAAAAAAGGTAAATGAAGAAAATAAAGATACTATAAAGAAAATCAATACATTTCCTTCAATAGCAGCTACCGCTGCCCAAAGATTGGCTAAACAAGAAAAACCAACTGAAGTTGTTAATAATCTAACTAATGAAGGAATCAAACAATTCTTTGATACAAAAGGTTTTTCTCCAAATGTTTCAAAAAGTGTCAGATTTTCTGCGATTCCTCCAAAAGTCGCCAGAGAGCATATGCATGGAAACCTTGACGTATTTTCTATTATTCAGGAATTGGAATCTGAAGAGATGATAACAAAGTCAGACGAACCAGCCCAAAATATTAAAAAAGAACCTGAGATTAGAGAACAAGTTAACAAGTTACCTATGGCAGCTTCAAATGTTATGCAAAATGAAGAAAAACCAATGCAGGCAAATAATCAACAGAGAATGCCGGAAAAACATACAACATCCGGAACTCCGCAGAGAATTACAGACAGGCCTGTTCAAAGGAATAACCAGTTAAGGCCAGTTCAAAAGCCTATGCCTGCAAGAGTTCAACAAAGGCCAATAGAAAAACCGGTTGAAGTAAAACAGGAAATCATAAAACCTGAAATAAAACCGGCAGAAACTGTTGAGGCTCCAAAACCAGTAAAGAAACCTGTAGTAAGAAGAGGCAGAAAACCAAAGGCAGAAACTGCCCAAACTCAACCTGTCAGAAGAAAAATTCAAAAGACACCAACAACCCCAGAGGAATAATATTATGAAATATTCTTCTTTAAAAAATATGGAAAATTTTTGCATTCCGAAGAATTTCTTCGGAATGCATTGTATTAGTTTTACGATGTTTATAATTATTACATTATTTTCTGCAAATATTGCGTCAGGTGCAGAAGGAATAAGTGTTCCGTTTAAAAAGACACCTGTTATTACAGGAAAAACTGGTGCTGCAAGTGAAGTTTCCAAAGCTTATATTCCAAAAGATCAACTAACGCAAGAAACAGGTAAAGAAGCTCAAAAAATGATCACGAAGGAAGGACTTAAGACAGAAAAAGAACAGGCTCCTTTTGTGAAAAATCTATTTAATATGTTTAAAGCTTTGTTTGGAGTATTGGCTCTAATCTGTGGTATATCAGGAGCGATACTTTTCTATAAATGGTTAAAAAATAAATCTATTCTTATTAAAACTCAGCAACAAGCAGTTCAGGCTTCACTTGAGTCAAGAGAACCTGAAACAGTGAGTGAAGCAGTAGCGTCTTTTGTTAAGCACAGAATTAGAAAGTAAATTTTAAATGAATAAAATAGGATGTGAGAGACACATCCTATTTTATTCATTTAAAAAATTGTTAAGATCTAGTGGTAAGATTACTAAATAATATGATAAAAGTGAATACATGTCATTGCGAGGGCTTTAGCCCGTGGCAATCTATCTAACGTAATATTTAAGCGATAAATTAATTATTAATATTGGTAAGATCCTCACGTCGCTTCGCTCCTCAGGATGACATTTCGGTAAATAATTGCATATTAATTACAAATCTATACACTAGGCACGCAATTTTTTTGCGGATTTATATGATCTGTTTCCTTTTAAAATCCATAAAGCTGTTTTTGCTAATTCTTCGTCGTTACCTTCGAGAACATTTTCAATAGCTATTAATGCTTCCGGAGTTTTGATTTCAGCTAATGCCCATAAAGCGGCAGTTGCAACCTGTTTATTCTTTCTTAAAAGACAGCTTGCAAGAAGTTTTTCGACATTATGATTTGTGAATAGTTTCAATGCTTCTATAGCTTCCAGCACGACACATAATTCCTTACTGTTTAAAGCTGCACATATTGCCTTTTTTGAATCAATTGTTCTGATTTGTTTCAGAACTGTGATTCCTTTAATTATAACTTTATTACTAGGATGTTTAACGGCTGTTTTTAGAATTTTTATTGTATATAGCTTTGATAAATCAATTCTGTTCAGGTATTCAAGAGCTCTTTTTTCTGTGAGTGTGGATAAATCCGTAATAGTTAAGTCAGATATTTCATTTAATAGCCTTGTTAAAATGTTTTTAAGATTTCTGAATGCCATATTTTTTACCTATTTAGCCGATAATTACAATAATTAACAATATATCTAAAATGACATTAATAAATCATTTATAAGTATGAATGACAAAATTTCAAAATATGCTTATTGATTAAATGTTTTTCATTTAAAAAAATCAATTTAACTGTTTTTGAGTTAGCAGTTTCAGATTTAATATTCCATATTATTAATAAGAAAATAAAGATAGGTTACCTTAACTATAATTAATTAGCTTGTTAACTCATATGTAAATAAAAAAAATTACTTAGAATATGAGCAATCTGTTTTTATAAACTTTGGCAATAAATTGGAGGAAAGGAAGAATATGAGAAAAAAAGGTGAAGCATCAGGCTATGGAAAACCAGGACCTGAAGCAGGACATGCATATGGTATAGCATCAGTCAGTAATGCCCTTGGCGGCGTTGACTTTCCAATGACAAAACAGGATTTAATTACCAGATATGGTGACAGGAAAATTGAATGGACAAAAGGCAATCCTGCACCATTACGTGATGTGTTAAAAAATGCACAGGAAAATCAATTTGGATCAATGGCTGATGTAGTCAGCGCAGTTAGTCGTGGTCACAAAAGATCAATGTAATTAATCTGACTCTTATAAAAAGAGCAGGGTTTTTAGCCCTGCTTTTTTTAGTTTTATTATATATTTGAAGTATAGCTCTGTTCGTCGTCTTCTAATTGGGAAATATCAACAGATTCTTCCTCTTCATCCTGATAACTGTGAGGAATATCAATCTCAATGTTGCTTACTTCTTCATCAATCATTTCAATGTCTTTTTTGCAGAATTCTTTAATTTTTCCGTCTTCAAGTTTAACTGCAACTTTTCCATTAAGGAAATGTAATGAACATACTCTGCCTATTCCATCCGGTGTCATAACACCGCTTCCCACCGGTGGCATACCGGCAGCAGCTTCAATATATACATTATATTCGTAATCAAGACAGCAAAGAAGTCTTCCGCAAACGCCGGATATTTTACTGGGATTAATAGGCATTCCCTGATCCTTTGCCAGTTTGATATTAATTGATGCAAATTGTTTTATCCATGAGCAGCAGCAAAATTCTCTGCCGCAAAGTCCGACTCCTTCAACAATTGAGGATTCATCTCTCACGCCAATGTGCCTGAGATCAATGCGGACTTTCCTGAATATCTGAGTCAGGTCTTTTAAAAGATTTCTGAAGTCAACTCTGTTTGGAGCAGTAAAGTAAAATGTCAGCTTTTTTCTGTCAAACGTAAATGATGTTTCAATCAATCTCATAGGAAGCCCATGATTTTTTATTAATTCATTGCATTTTTCATAAGCTTCTTTTTCTTTTACTTTTATTTCTTCATAAATTTCACTATCTCTTTGTGAAAGAACTCTAATCAGGGGAACTGCTTCAGGTAATTGATCTCCCCATTTTTCCATTACACACTCAGGAATTCTTTCGGCTTTAACGACTTCTTCCCCTTTTTCAGTTCTGACAATTACCATTTGATTGTGCTCAACTCTGGCAGAGTCTGATATAGAAAGCGGGAAAAGTCTGTTTTTTAATGATCTAAATCCGTATTTATACATATTTATATATTTCCTGTAATGAGTATGTCACCCTGAGCGAGCGAAGTGAGCCGAATGGGTCATTTATAAAGTGTTTATTGGTAAGATCCCTCCATTTCAGTCGGGATGACCAAGCTTAATTTGTTAGATCCTAATTTATAAAAATTAGCAATTCATATATATTATACGATCTAATCAAAATAAAAGAAAATCGAGTGCAAAATTGGGGTTATTCATTTCAAAATTTTCTTTTTTGTTCAAAGTGTCATGCCGAGCGAAGTCGAGGCATCTTATCAATATGTAATATTATCCCAATATTGGAAAGATCTTTCGACTCTGCTGAATGGGTTCAACTGGACTCTTTGCAGGATATTTAAATCAATTTATAAAAATATTTTCTTAATATTTCTTAATTTATAAGAGAAATTAAGCAATTATTGCTCTTAGATTTTTTTTATAAACATAGGGGAAGATATATTTTTTTTAATATTTTAGTTTTAGTGGAGGTAATGGGGAAATTATGGGTTTAACTATTTCAGAAAGATTGAAAGATTACAGAAATTCAGTTAGTGACTATTGGAAACAAGATTCTTTTGAAATAAATAGAGAGCAAAAGACAGGATATTTTGCTAACACCAAACTTGGTCAGATACTTAGTGGAAATATGATTGAGAAAGATAGTGTTCAAAAAGTTTTGAAAAACGGATTTGGTGTTAATGTCAAAGAAGAAAATATTATCGATACTATTCTCAAAGAGAAGGGGATTAAACCAAGTATCTCTGGAGATGATATTAGATTTGATTTTAAATCTGGATCAGAATTAAAATTAGCTGATGAAGAAATAAAATTATTAAAAGCATCCGGAATATCTGAAGAAGTTATAAATGATCTTAAAACTAAAGGTACAGCTGTTGTTAAAGATGGTACTCAATTAAAACGAATACCAATGAACAAATATGGAATAACTGCAGCAGAAGAAGGTGCCCCTTTAATTAAAAAATTATTAGGTAAAAGTGCAGGAAAAGCAGTAAGTAAATTTGGAGTAACAATAGCAAAAGGGCTTACAAAAGTTCCTGTTGTAGGTGCTTTAATCACGGTAGGGCTTGAAGCTTCCAATGTTGTTTCGGCTAAAGAAGGAGATAAACTTGCACAAGTGGGAAGATCAACTTCAGCTATAATAGGTTCAACGGCAGGTATGGTACTTGGTTCATTCCTGGGTCCTGTTGGGACATTTGCAGGAGCAGTGGTAGGTGATTTGGCTGGCAGGGCAGTTGGTAATTTACTTTTTGGTGAACCAAAAGGAGAAGAAACCACGGCAGCAACGACTAAATCTGAATCAACTTCAACAAAATCTACATCTTCAAATGCAAATATAGCTGCAGCTGATACAACGGATGATGTTCTTCTTCCTTATTGTAAGGATATGAGCTTTATGAGTTATTGTTAATTCTTACAGCAGACCTTTATATAACTAGAAATACAAAAGAAACTGACCTTCAGGTCAGTTTCTTTTGTTATGTTATAATCTCGGGTAGTGAACATGTACAAACTGATAAATAATTTGATCATATCTTAAAAACGAGAATTTTATTATCCTATTTACACCTGTCATTGCGAGGATTTCGAAGAAATCCGTGGCAATCTTGCCAGTTTTCGCTTATTATCTTAAGACTTAATTGGTAAGATCCTTCGACTTCACTTCGTTTCGCTCAGGATGACGATTCGAGAAATTGTTTTTGTTTTATACTGAGAGACCGAAATAATTATACATAATATAAAATATAAAAAATCCGTTTTGGCTTTGATCAAAAGGCAAAAGAGGATTTTGGTTCAATATTTATGTATAATTATTGAGTTCGTTTACTATATCAGTTACAATTTGACTACTACCTAATCTCGAATATATCAGGTGGTTATTATTAAAATGCAGCAAATTAACTCAGTACAAAGAGCTATAAACGCTCTGGAAAATAAAAGTTTCGTAAAATTAATCTGTGGTGCATCGAATACAGATCAAAAACAGATTGAGAGACTTGCATTGGTTTATTCTCTTGCAGGTGTGGATGTTATAGATATATCACCAGACAAGGAATCTTTTGCTTCTGCAAAAGCTGGAATTGAACAGGCAAAAAAATTATATAACAATAATCCGCCGGATTTTCCAAAATTTAATGAGTCTTTAATAATGATTAGTCTTAACACAGGTTCTGATTTACATTTTAGAAAAGCAGAAATAAAATCGGACTTATGTGTTAATTGTATGAATTGTACACATGTTTGTCCTGCAGGGGCATTGTATGAAACTTCGGGGCAGTTACAATTTAATTTAAAGAGTTGCTACGGTTGTTCAAGATGTGTAGAAGTATGCGATAAAAGGGCGATTTCGTTGGATAAAGCTAACACAGCAGTATTTGTTCCTGATAATTGTGAAGCGGTTGAAATTCATACAGGAAACAGTTCTTTCGATGAAGTAAAAGACTTTCTTGATAATAATCCTTTTATTACTCAAAACTCAGGTTTAATTTCTTTTAGTGTTGAAGCGAGTTTATTTGGAAGAAATGATTTAATTAAATTTGTGCTTTCACTCATTGCTTTAGTTGACAAAAAAGTAATTATTCAGATTGATGGTAAACCGATGGGCGCTGATAATACAGCTTCATCATCCCTTCAATCCCTTGCAGCTACGCAGGTTATTTCAGGTTTAAATTCAAATTTCTATATTCAGATAGCTGGCGGTGTTAACCAGTTAACGGAAAGTTATCTAAAAATGTTTGATCTATCAATTTCTGGTGTTGGATATGGAACATTTGCAAGAAAAATTATTCTACCCTATATAGTGGGATTAGATAACGCTGAATTTTTATCCAATTTAAAAAAATGTGTTAATATTACTACAAATTTAGTAGGAAATTATGGAAACTCAGCTAAGAATGTTGTATAATAATAATGTAAGTCGTAGTAATTATTTCATAATTACAAAAGGAGAGAAAAAGAAAATAATAAAATCCCACAGTTTGTTGACAGATTTGATCCGTTCTAATGAACAGAAAGGGAAAGATGAATAATACTCAATTTTACAATGATTTACAAAAATTACTTGATATATTACCACCAGGAATTGCGTGGAATCTGCGAGAGAAAAAACTGGAAGACCTTATTGAAATAGTTTTGGATTTAGGAAGATTAGCTGAGATAAGGCATTCAGACGGAAAGATAGAATTTATTGGTGAACAAATTGTTAATCAGGAGGATATTAATTACTCGACGGCAAGAATTGACGAATTTACAACTGATAATAGATCTGGGATTCCCGGAACACTCCACCGAATTAGTGCAATAAAAAACAGAAAAGGCCAGGTAATTGGCTTAACCTGTAGAGTCGGTAGAGTTGTGACCGGGACTATTAGTTGTATAAGGGATTTAGTTTTAACAGGCAAGAGTATTTTATTTCTTGGCAAACCTGGAGTCGGTAAAACGACGAAACTCAGGGAAATAGCAAGACTACTGGCAGAAGATCTTGGAAAAAGAGTTATTGTAGTTGATACTTCCAATGAAATAGCAGGCGATGGAGATATTCCTCATGAAGCAATAGGCAGAGCAAGAAGAATGCAGGTTTCAGCGCCTGAACGCCAAAAGGATGTTATGATCGAGGCTGTTGAAAATCATACTCCCGAAGTAATAGTTGTTGATGAAATTGGTACAGAACAAGAGGCAATGGCTTCAAGGACAATAGCAGAACGTGGAGTTATGCTTATTGCTACAGCCCACGGTAATACCCTTGAGAATCTCATTAAAAACCCGACATTATCAGATTTAGTCGGCGGGGTTCAGAGTGTAACGTTAGGTGATGATGAAGCAAGAAGAAGATCAACACAAAAAACAGTACTTGAAAGAGAAAAAAGTCCGACATTTGATATAGTAGTTGAGATCATTGACAGGGATCAGTTGGCTGTTTATCCGAACGTATCCGAAGCAGTGGATTATATCTTAAGAGGCTGGCCAATTAAACCTGAAACTAGAAAAATTGATTCGGAAGCTCCAGCAGAAGCTTATGTTCCAGCACCCATTGAATTTGTAAATCCTGAAGACAAATATAATTTTGATCTGGACAGGTACGTAAAAGAAGCTCAGGATTTCAAAAAGATCTACATTTATTCAGTTAGCAGGTCGCTTGTAGATAAAGTAATTGAAAGATTGAATCTTAAAGCTGAAGTCACACGGAATATAGATGAAGCTGATTTTGTAATTTCTCACAAGGGTTATGCAAAAGGTGGAGCTAAAATTCTTAATGTAGCTAAAACTTACGGAATACCAATTCACTTTGTACGATCAAACACAATGCCTCAGATTCAAAAAGTTATAAAAGACTCTCTGGGCATAGAAGAAATGCCTTGGGATAAATTCGATCAGGAACATTTTGATGAAACTGAAGCAGCTTTGCAGGAAGCAAAAAATGCTGTGTATCAGGTATTGAATGGATCTTCTGATATAGAACTTCCGCCAAGGAAACATTCTATAAGAAGACTTCAGCATGAACTTGTAGAACAGCATAATCTGGAAAGCGAAAGTGTAGGCGACGAGCCAAACAGACGACTAAAAGTAATTTCAAGTAAAGATGATCTAAAAAGCGCAGGGTAATATCTGACGAAGATGTGAGAAAAAATATTTTTTCTCACATCTTCCATGATCTAGTATAAAGACAATATAGCCTCCAACTTTAATTTAAAAGTTTTTCAGGGTAGAATTTTAAAAAGTTCTACCCTGAGTTTAATTCTAAAGAAGATAACATATAATTTTTGTGTCATGCTGAACTTGTTTCAGCATCTAGGATTATCAGATCCCGAAACAAGTTTGTGATGACGTTTGACATATGGAGCAAAGATGAAAAAAGACGGATTTTTTATAACATTTGAAGGTGCTGACGGATCTGGAAAAACAACACAGATTAAAATGCTTGAAGAATATCTTTTAACTCAAAAAAAAGATTTTATAATAACACGTGATCCAGGCGGAACAAAACTGGGTTCTAAATTAAGAGAAATTTTATTAAATTATGACGGCAAAATAGCACCCTTTTGTGAATTATTTTTATATCTTGCTGACAGGGCGCAGCATGTGGATGAAGTTATTATGCCGGCTCTGAATAATGGAAAATTGGTGCTTTGTGATCGGTATATTGATTCAACTCTTGCTTATCAAGGTTATGCAAGGGGGTTAAATATTGATGAAATAATTAATTTAAATAATCTTGTTACACATTCATTAATTCCTGATTTAACTTTGCTTTTCGATATAGAAACCAACTGCGCAATGCAAAGGCTTACAGGGCAAAAAGACCGCCTGGAATCGGAAGCTGCCCACTTTCATGAAAAAGTAAGAATGGGATATCTCGACCTTGCTAAAAAAGATCCTCAAAGAATAAAAGTTATTGACGCATCTAAAAGTATAGAAGAAGTCTACAATCAGGTAATTGAGATAATAAAACAGTTTATTTAATATCCGTATTCGCTTTCAAGTTCATCATCGTCATCTCTTAAGCTTGACAGGTCTTCAACATACTCAGGATCAAAATCATCCGGCATGTTGTCAGTGTCAGGCCATAATGTATAGCTGTCAAAAATGCACTGAGAAAGATTTATAGCAAGACTTAAATCGGTATTTGACAGATTGGTCTCTAAAAAGTCTGCTCCTGTCATATCAGCTTCAGAAAAATCACAGTTTACAACATCAGAATTTGCAAATTTAGTTCCTGCAAGTGTTGTATTTGAGAAATTAACCTGTTTTAGAGATGTTCTTGTAAAAATAACTGAAGAAAGATCACAGTTACTAAAATCAACATTTGAAAGATCACATTCACTAAAATCTGATCCTGATAAATCAGAATTACTAAAATTTGCACCTGGAATATTGCATCCGGACAGATCAATTTCAGCTAAATCCAATGATTCGCTGTCTCTAAATTCGTTAAATTCGTCTATAAAGCCGTTTCTTAAAAGTTGAATTAATTCATCCTTGCTTTTCATAGTTTTATACCCCTACTATATACTATTCAATAATATTCATCTGCATGGCAAGAAGGACTGCCTGTGTGCGATTTGTTACATTCAGCTTTTTAAAAATACTGTTTAAATGAGTTTTTACTGTAACTTCTCTTACAAATAATTTTTCTGCTATTTCCTGATTGTTTGAGCCCTGTCCTACAAGTGTAAGAACTTCTTTTTCTCTTGTAGTTAAAGGAATGATAGGCTCATTTGTAGTAAATGGAAGATTCATAGCCTTGCTTTGAGCTTTTTTCTGACTCCAGCTTGATCTTCTTAATAGTGCTTCAATTCGTGCAAGAAGATTTGGCAGGGCAAATGGTTTTACAATGTAGTCGTCAGCGCCAAATTTAAGACCCGATATTTGTTTTTGTTCGCTATCAACAGCCGTTAGCATAATTACCGGCAAATCTTCATATTCTTTATTATTTCTAATTGCTTTTAATGTCTCCCAGCCGTCCATATTAGGCATCATTACATCAAGGATAATCAGGTCGAACTTGTTTACTTTATCTGAAAGAGCTTTAAGAGCTTGTAGACCGTCATTAACTACTATTATTTCATACCCGTACATTGGAAGTACGTCTTTCAGATATTTCGGATTATCATCAACTACGAGAATTCTAGCTATTGAGGACATTTCTTACCCCTACCTTATTACTCAGCCCATTAAACTAATCTTAAATGTTTGTTATGTATTAAATTTATTATAACAGTATTTTTACTAACGGTGAAACTTTTTACACAATATTAGATGAAAGATATTATGAAATCATTAATCACAGTATTAGTATAATTTTGTAAGGATTTTTTAAACAAGACCGTCTTTAAGAGCTTTAATTGCAGCCTGAGTTCTGTCATCAACTGATAATTTTTGCAGGATATTGCATACATGAGCTTTTGCTGTATGTATACTCACAAATAATTTTTCAGCAATTTCAGCATTACTAAAACCATCAACAATAAGTTTTAACACTTCCATCTCGCGGTCAGTAAGCTGAATTTTTTCTTCTTCGCGTTCTTCCTGAGCATTCTGCATTTGTGAAGATTTCATTTTATCACCGGAAAGTCTTTTTAATACAGTATCTGCAATTGAAGGATCAAGCCATGCAGCACCGTCATATACTGATTCTATTACATGAACAAGTCTTTCGGGTTCAATATCTTTCAGGCAATATGCGTTAGCTCCAGCTCCAAGTGCAGCCCATACTTCATCTTCGTTATTATGAGAAGTTAAGATAATAACTTTAATGCTGTTATCAAATTCTTTTATGATTTTTGTCGCTTGAATTCCATTAATTCCAGGCAGACCAAGATCCATTAGTACAATATCAGGTCTTAATTTTTTAGCTATTTCTATGCCCGTTTCACCGTCTTCGGCTTCAGAAATTAACTTGACCTGATTTAGAGACTCAAAGGCAGTTTTTAAGCCAAATCTTGTAAGCGTGTGATCTTCAACTATCAGGATACATATTTCACTTTGTTTATTCACAGGTAAACTCCTGTTTTAAAATTTATAATTAGGGAATATATTATATAATTATACTTTTTTATAAGAACACAAAAAAAGTATTTTTTGAATAAATTTAACTTTTAAGTTTTGATTATATTGCATAATGTTGTATCATTAGAACATTAATGACCTTCAAAGGAAATAAAATGTCTGATAGAAACAATTTAGGATTTACATTAGCAGAAGTTTTATTAACGCTCACAATTGTGGGAATTGTTTCATCGATGGTTATTCCCGGTGTTGTCCAGGATACTCAGAATTTACATTTAAAGACAGCCTGGAAAAAAGAATATGCTTCATTGAGTCAGGCAACCAAACGATTAATTATGGAGTACGAAATACCTAGTACTTCATCCGCTACAATAATGGATGGTTTTGGAAATTACTTAAATGTTGCAAAAAAATGTACCGGAACCGATTATAGTTGCTGGCACTTGGCTGGTTATTGGAAAACAATAGGTAATGTTCCTATATCATCAGGTCTAAGTTATACACCTGCGTATATTCTAAATGATGGAAGTCTAGTAAGCTGGTTTAATTACAGTGGTGGAGTTTGTTCATCTCAAGCAGCTGTTGGTACTAGTATTTGTAATGTTATAGTCGTTGATATAAACGGTTTTAAAGGACCTAATAAGGCTGGTTATGATATTTTCGCAGCAACGGTATTTAATAATAGATTAGTTCCAAATGGTCCCTTAACCGATTATAATGACTGTAATCGTGCAAGCACAAGTAGTAGTAATACAAGTGCTGGGTATGGTTGTTCTTCTAAAGCTATTACTAGTGAGACTTACTAATATTCAGTTTATAAGTCAACATTTACAATATCAAGAGGCAAGCTGAAATAAAAAGTGCTGCCTTCTCCAAGGTTGCTTTCTGCCCAGATTTTTCCGCCGTGTTTTTCGACTATCTGTTTGGAAAGATATAATCCAAGTCCTGTTCCGACTTTACGGAATTTTCTTGCCTTAGAAAAAAATCTGTCAAAAATCTGTTCCAGTTCTGATTCAGCAATACCCTTTCCTGTATCATTAATACTGATTATTACTTCTTGATCATTGTTTTCAGCATTAACATTTATAGAGCCGCCTTTAGGAGTGTAGGTAATAGAGTTGCTTAGCAGGTTTCTGATAACACGCTTGATTTCGTTTTTATCAATATTCAAAGGATGAATTTCTTTTGAGATGAGGTTTGTTAAAGACTGCTCATTTTTTCTGGCAAGAGGAGTTAATTCAGCAATGCAGTCCTGAACAAGCTTTTTGAGGTGAACAGGTTCCTTGAATAGTTCAATATTACCCGAATCATATTTGTATGTATCAAGCAAACCTGATACCATTCCTAGCAAATCATTATTACTTTCAAGCATATTTTCGAGAGCTTCTTTTTGCTTGTCAGTCAGAGGTCCAAATATACCTTTAAGAAAGAATTTAAGAGTAGTTCCTTCTGCAAGGATAGGAACACGAAGATCATGGGTTAATGTTGCCATAAAATCTTCTCTCATCTGGTTCATTTCTTTGAATTCAGTTATATCTCTCAGAACTATTAAATAACTGGGTTCACCAATCATTCCTGAAATCGGGACAGAATTCAGATTTAGCAATTTTTCGGCTTTTGTACTTTTGTTTACAATAGTTGCTTCGTTAGGCAAAAGTCTTTCATTTTGAAAAATCAAAGGGCAATTGTCCGGGTTTTCACTACAATCAACTGTACATTTGCATTTGATCAGGTCAGTTAGATTCTTTCCTATTATGCCTTCTTCTTTAATATTAGTCCAAACTTCTATTGTAGGATTAGTTTTGAGGATTTTGCAGTCTTTCGAAATAATAACTATTCCATCTATAAGAGAGTTAAATACGGCTTCCAGATATTCTTTTTGCCCCTGAAGCTCTTTTTGATATTCTTTGATCTTGTTTTCCCTATCTTTGAGAGATTCAATCATTTTGTTTATGTCTTTTCCAAGTCTTGCTATCTTATTTTTTCCTTTAATTTTAACTTTTTGAGCAAGATTTCCATGCATAACTGCCATTGCTACATTAGCAATGGGGTCAAGTGTGCTCATTATCGTTTTATATCTGATATAAGAAGCAATTACAACTAATATGCCAATTGTCAGACTGGCAAAAACAGCTACATCTAAAAGTGTATATTTATCATGGAAAATTATCATTTTGAAACTCTTTTAAACTAGAAAATTTCTTCGTTATTTATTTTATATTTTATTTCATCTTTGTTGTCGGATACAAGTATAAAATAATAATCTTTTAGTTTGAAGAGATTATCAAATTTAAATGTATAGCAGTTAATGGCAGAAAAAGGATGTCTGGGATGAAAACCATCTTTGTCTGCAAGTTTTTGAACGGAAATTTTTTTAGGGAGTATTTTATCCTGTTCTTTAATATTTAAAATTTTATCAGTTTCAATAATATAAGCTTTGTAGTTTTTTGCAAAATCAATGCTGTCTCCATAAATAGCCACAAGAAATCTGATTTCGTTTTTGTTTTTAATTTTTGTTATATCGTATTTTAGAAGATTCCTGATCATTTTGAGATCTTCCTGTGCATCGCCTGTTGTTGGTTTGGAAGTGGTTTTCATAGCAACCTGAATAAAGGGTGAATAAATATTTAAAATTCTTCCATTTCCGTCATTTACCCAGTTTGTACCAAGTGTGCTCTCAATAGATGACCCTTTCATTTTAACTCCGTAATTTATTGCAAGGTCAACGCTGTTATCATCTATCTTTACAAGTGCATATGATGATAAAGAACTGAATACAAATGTTAGGAGAAACAAGATCATTAATTTAATCAATTGCATAATTTATCCTTTAAATTTATACGGATTTTGCAATATTAGAAAACCACGAATTTAATATAACAGATAATGAGAAGCAGAAAATTAGCCGGGAGGGTATTGAGTTTTTACTTTTTTAATGATTAACAAAGTTTGAATTTTTCCATAACCTCATTTGTAAAAAACTTGTTCATTTGTAGAATATTTTATATGCTATACCTGTATACACAAAATATAAAGTAAATTGATGAACTTTATGTTCATTTTTATAACAATAAGAAAGAATTTACAAAAGTTAATCCTTTTATAGAAAATAAGAGATATAATTGTAACTAAGTGGAGTTCTTAAAAGTCTTGTCTTGAGTGGAAGAAGTATATGGAAGAGATTGTGAAGCAAAATAAAATTGTTATTGTTGATGATGAGGCGATAGTTACGTCTAGTCTGAAAACTCTTCTTGCATTTGAGGATAATTATATTCCTGATACTTTCAATAATCCGCTTGAAGCTCTCGAATATATAAAAAATAATAAAATTGATCTGGTTATTTCAGATTTTTTAATGCCCGGAATGAACGGTATTGAATTTTTAGCCAAAGTTAAAAAAATACATCCCGAAGCAAGTCTTATTTTGCTGACAGGTTATGCAGATAAAGAAAGTGCAATACAAGCTATTAATGAGATAGGTATTTATCGATATATTGAAAAACCATGGAATAATGAAGACCTGCTTTTATGTATCAGAAATGGTCTGGAACGAAGCAATTTACTTGAAAAATTAAATCTAAAAATAAATGAACTGTCAGAAGCCAGAAATCAGTTGGAAAAGTATAATTGTCAATTGGAATCAATGGTGAAAGAAAGAACGGAAGATCTGATTAAGTCCAGAGAAGACTTTGTTGCAACGCTGGCGCATGATCTTAGAACGCCGTTACTTGCAGCAATACAGACTTTGAAATTTTTCCTTGACGGTTCACTTGGCCAGTTAACAGAAAAACAGAATATACTGCTTGAAACAATGCTTTATAGCAATCAGGATATGCTCGGTCTTGTGAATGCCTTGCTTGAAGTATACAGGTATGAATCAGGAGAATTGATTCTTTGTAAGGATTTCTTTAATTTAAAGGATCTAATTCAGCAATGCTCTCACGAAGTCAGTTCATTGCTTGATAAAAAAGGTATAAGTCTTAGTGTAAATGAGAATGATTTGAAAGTATTTGCTGACAGGCAGGAATTAAGACGTGTGCTTGCTAATTTAATTGGCAATGCAGTTAATTATACTCAGTCAGGCGGAAAAATTAATATTATAGCATCGTCCAATGAAGATGCTATAATTGTTTCCGTGGAAGATACCGGGATTGGAATACCTGAAAATGACATTCCCAAGTTATTTAACAGATTTTCGCAGGGAACAAGTAAAAAACGTTCTGTAGGAACGGGGCTTGGATTGTATCTTGCAAGGCAAATAGTAGAGGCTCACAACGGAAAAATATGGCTGGAAAGTGAGCTGGGAAAAGGAAGTAGATTTAATTTTAGTATTCCGAATATAATGAGTGATTAAGGGGTGAATATGTCAGAAAATGCTAAGGAAATTCGAATTCTGCTTGTAGAAGACCATACTATGACAAGAATGGGACTTCAGCTTGTTCTTGAAAAAGTGGATGATATTACAATCATCGGAGAAGCAGAAGATGGTGCAAAGGCAGTAGAATTGGCATGTGCTCACTGTCCTGATGTAATATTAATGGATATTGGTCTTCCTGTTATAGATGGAATCGAAGCCACAAGAAAAATTAAGGAAGCAAAAATAGGTGCTAATATACTTGTATTTACCTCAAGAGATAGTGAACAGGATGTATTTGCGGCATTGGGAGCAGGTGCTGATGCGTACATTATGAAAGGGGCTAATCCTGAACAACTAATTTCTGCAATAAGAGCAGTTAATGAAGGTGCGGCATGGCTGGATCCTGCAATTGCTAAATTAGTGCTTAGGAATGTAACCAGAAAATCCATTCAATCAGAGTCTCAATCAAGTTCAAACTATGGTCCAAGCAAGACCGCTCTTGCAGCAGGGTTAACAGAAAGAGAAATGGAAGTATTAAGATTAATAGTTGAGGGGTTAAGTAATCCTCAAATAGCAGAAAGACTTTTTATTACAAGGGCAACTGCAAAAGCTCATGTTCACAGTATTCTGCAAAAACTTTGTGTCGATGATCGGACTCAGGCAGCAGTAACTGCAATGAGAGAAGGTCTTGTTTAGTTTCGAATCTATTCGTTGTTATCAGGATTTGATTATCAGAAATATATGCATATATTATTAAAATTTTTACTTTTACTTGTTTGCAGTGTATCTGTCCTTAATAATTTTTCTGACAGAGTTTATTGTGCTGAGCTGGAATATTACAACGATCTTCCTGGAATGCAGGAGATTAATATGCATGGCATAGAGAAAAAGCGGGAAATAATAAGTACGGGAGTTATTTCTCCTGATAAATCAATGATGACCTATTCTGTAGTCTATTTTTATCCGACTAATAGACAATTTACCAGCAAAGTATTTTTAGTAAGAAATAAGTTACAGATTAAAACAACTGATAAAATTGCGAAACCTATTCTGGAATCAGGCTTAAACTCTTATGATAAACATATATTTCGGACTTTAACAATTGTAGACTGGTCTTCTGACAGTAAAAAGCTTTTAATAAAGGAAACTGTCGGAGAATATTTAAACAGTATATGGGCTACAAATGTGTGGGTTTATAATTTTAATACAAAAAATGTTAAAAGGCTTGATAATTTAAGAAAAGCCATAGTCTATTACTGGAAAAACAATCAAAATTTGGAGTTGGACGACTTCAGATGGGATATTGTTCCGCTTGGCTGGGATATAAATAATCCTGATATGGCTGTTGTTAATGCTTATGGTTATGGACCTTCAGGAAAACAGTTTTTGGGCTGCTGGGGCATTGATACCTTTAATTACACAACAAAATTATTGTCACTGATTAAACAGGACACACCGGTTGAAAAGAACGGTTTTAAATTTATTCAAACAAAATAAAAAAAGGAGCATAAGCTCCTTTTAAGGCAGTTATATTTATATTTATTCTTCAGATGGTTTAAAGTCCAGTTTTGTGCCGTTTACATTCATTGAATCGTTGCCTGATGATAATTTAATATCTATGTCTCCATCGTCTCCAACTTTTGCAATCACACCTTCATTGGTTTCCGGATTTTTTACTGTGACAGAATTTCCATTTTTATTGATTACAAATTCATCACCGTTCACGGTAAGTGTATGACTTTTACTGTCATAAGATGTTACTGTTCCGTCTTTGGAAACAGTAGACTTATCACCGTTTATTAAAACATCAACCATATCTATTCCCAAAATATCTTTAACTTTTGGCGCTGTCGCTGTGCCGAAAGCTGTGCCTGCTATTAAAAGTGAAACGGCAAACGCAATAGCCTTAAACCAGCTAAGAGTTACTGTTTTCTTTTCGCCTGAATCACCAAAGGAAACATTGTTTTGCGTTCTGTTGAACTGTCTGTTAGTAAAATTATTAACTTTAGGGGTTTGGTTATAAGATGGGCTAATACTTGTAATCATTCTATTTCTCCTATTTTTGTCTTTATATTTTTGAATCGCTTAGTATATATAAGAACTATAAAAACAAAAATTGCTTAAATAAGAAGAAATGTTTAACAAATATTAAGGGATAGGTTATGGAAAAATTCATTTTTTATAAGAATGAGTTCTGCTAGTGTATAGATTTGTAATTAATATGCAATTATTTACCGAAATGTCATCCTGAGGAGCGAAGCGACGTGAGGATCTTACCAATATTAAATTTTATAGTTAATTTATCGCTTAAATATTACGTTAGATAGATTGCCACGGGCTAAAGCCCTCGCAATGACAAGTGTTCGCTTTTATCTTATTATTTAGTAATCTTACCAATAGTCTTCCATTCACGCTTATACAGTTATAAAAATAGGATTTTTCTAGCATCTTCGGAGTTATTAAATTTATTTAATATTTGTTTATTCTTCCTCATTTGCGCTTTCATCTGGCCACTGGATGACTTTGACAGTTGTTCCCATCATTTTACTGCCTCTTAAAAATTGAATACTAATATTAGAGTTTATAGGTATTGATCTTATTATGCATTGAAGCTCTTTGGGTTCAAAGATTCTTTTACCGTCAACTCTCTGAATTATATCCCCCTGAGTTAAACCTGCTTTATCAGCGGGACTTTCGGGAAGAACATCATTAACAAGTATTCCTTTGGTATTTGGAGGAACACCAAGTGCTTTTGTTAATTCTTCACTATCTAACGATGACATTGCAATTCCAATCCATGGACGGGGAATAGTCTTTCCTGCAATTAACTGTCCAGAGATTTCTTTTGCAATATTTATAGGTATAGCAAAACCAATCCCCTGTGCTCTTCCAGCTATAGCTGTATTTATTCCTATGACTTCACCGTTAATATTCAAAAGAGGTCCGCCTGAATTACCCGGATTAATTGCAGCATCTGTCTGAATAAAATTTATATTTGATAGAGGCACTTCTCTGTTAATATTGCTAATTATTCCAAAAGTTACAGTGTTTCCAAGCCCCAGAGGACTGCCTATTGCAATTGCCCAGTCTCCTGCTCTAACTTTGCAGCTGTCACCGAGAGGAGCAGGTGTAAGACTCTGCGCATCAATTTTTATAACTGCAAGATCACTGAATTTGTCTTTCCCTATAATTCCCGCATCATATTTTTTGCCGTCTTTCGTTATTGCAGAGATTTTTTTAGCATCACGTACCACGTGATAATTTGTCAGAATATAGCCATTAGGAGTAATAATTGTACCTGAAGCATTTCCTCTGACTTTTCTTTTTTTTGGGATTATTTTTCCTTTTGGAAGAGGTTTTCCTCCGAAAAACTTTTGAAAAAAGTCTTCATCAAGTGGAATTCCTTTGATATCAAATTCAATCAGTTCTTCATTTTCAGTTTGAATACTTACTACGGAAGGTTCAAGACTATCTGCAATATTTGCGATTCTGTTTGAGCTGATATAGCAGTCTTCCGGTAATACACCGATAGAATACGCAGGGTAAACCTGAAAAATAGTTAAAGATAATATAGTTATTAAAGCAAAAACAATTTTATCCGTTCTTATAAACAGTTTCTTCAGTCCAATATTCATTTTTCCTCCTGCGTTCAGAATATTTATTCTTTTCTTAAAACTATAAATATTGGAAAATCTCTCAGGATAAAATAGTCTAGTCAGGCTAATACTGATAAATTTAAGAAATATTTTAAATGGCATGAATACAAAAATTGAAATATAATTGTAAAGGTAATTTTATAAGAGGGAATTATTTTGTGGGATTTAATTGTAGTTGGTGGAGGAACATCTGGAGTTGCGGCGGCTGTTTCTGCAGCAAGACATGGATGCAAAACCCTGTTAATTGAAAAATACGGATTTCTGGGAGGAACTCCAACAGGAGCGCTTGTTACTCCAATGATGGGTAATATGCTCGATACAGAACATAATTTAACAGACGGATTATATCTTGAGGTTTTATCAAGACTGAAATCTATCGGCCACAGTGCAACACATGAAAACGGAAATCCGGGATGGTTTGATCCTGAAATGATGAAATGTGTTCTGGACGATATGTGTGAAGAAGCAGGTGTCCATGTCCTGTTTGATACAGTCTTAACTGGTGTGAATGTCGATAAAGGTTTAATAACTACAGTTAACTGTTTTAATAAATCAGGTTTCAGTGCTTTTGATGCAAAATATTTCATTGATGCAACAGGTGATGCTGATCTGGCGGCTTTTGCGGGAGTTAACTGTGATAGGGGAATGAATGGTGAACATCAGGCTTTCAGCCTCAGATTTACAATGGCAAATATAAATCTTGATGCGTTCGGAAGATTATTAACAGAAATTGATCCCGATTCCGGTGCATCATCTGTCTTTTATACAGATGATGGCCAATTGTTATTAACAACTGCTTATACCTGGGAAGACAAAGGGTGGAAACTAAAACCCTATTTTGATCAGGCTTTAAAAGACGGTGTGCTTGAACCTCAAGACACTACGTATTTTCAAGTCTTTTCCGTGCCCGGTCAAAAAAATGCACTTTCTTTCAATTGTCCGAGAATATATTCAAAGAGATCTCTCGATCCTTTAAATATGTGGGATCTTAGTTATGCATATATAATGGGCAGAAAACAGATAAGAAGAATTGCAGAATTTTGCAGACGTTATCTTGTTGGTTTTGAAAATGCATCTGTGAGCCAAATAGCTCCAATGCTAGGGATAAGAGATTCAAGGCGAATAGATGGGATTTATAAATTAACCGAAGAAGATATAGCAGGTGCCAAAAAATTCGATCATCCTGCAGCTAAATCTAATTATCCCGTTGATATTCATTCATACGAAAAAGATAAAAGCGAGTTGAAGTTTTTACCCAAGGGAGAATACTATGATATTCCTGTCGAATCTTTAATTCCAAAAGATATTGATAATTTATACGTTGTGGGAAGATCTATTTCTGCCACATTTAAAGCCCAGGCATCTTTAAGGATACAGCCTAATTGCTGGTCAATGGGGGAAACAGCAGGCAATCTTGTATTTAAGCGACTAAATAAGGAGTAAATTATGGGGAATTTAATAATGGCAGCACTTTGCCCTCATCCTCCGATTATCATTCCGGAAGTCGGAGGTAAGGAATGTGCAAAAGTACAAAAAACTATTGATGCTTTTCAGGAGATTTCTGCATGTATGGTTGAAGTGAATCCTGAAACTGTTATTGTTATAACTCCTCATTCTTATTATGATCCGCAGTTTTTTACTGTATATTCACAAAAGTCTCTGGAAGGTGGATTCTCACGTTTTGGAGCACCGCAGGTAAAGTTAATTTGTGAAAATGATCTTGATCTTATTGAGTTAATTCAAAGCACTATAAAGGACACTTTTGGAAATTTGAACAAAATACCTGCAGGAGCGTCATTGGATCATGGTAGCTGTGTGCCGCTTTATTATCTTATAAAGGCAGGATATAAAGGGAAAGTAGTTGTTATTAACTATACAGCTCTCTCCCCTGAGGATCATATGATGTTTGGTAAAAAACTGGCTGAAGCAATATCTTTATCAGATAAAAATGTTGCATTTATAGCAAGCGGTGATTTAAGCCACAGGCTGATTCCTAAAGCACCGGCAGGCTATGACCCTGAAGGAAAAATATTTGATAAAATCTTTGTTGATAGTATAAATGACGGAAATTATGATGCTATTATTAACATTGACCCCGCATTGAGAATAAAAGCCGGAGAATGTGCCTTTAATTCAATGATGGTTGCATTGGGATTGTTAAATAAAAAGCCTTTAAATAATAAGGTCTTATCGTATGAAGGACCTTTTGGGGTCGGATATCTGGTTGGAACATTATAATTGAGGATAATAATATGAAACCTGTTGAACTTGCCAAATTAACAGTTGAAAAATATATTAAGGAAGGAAAAACTCCATCTTTGCCAGCGTCTTTAGTTGGAATAGAAATTGAAAAGGCTGGATCATTCGTATCAATAAAAACTAAAGACGGTGATTTAAGAGGATGTATCGGAACAATTTTTCCGACAAAAAATACTATTGCTGAAGAAATTGTTCATAATGCAATAGCAGCTTCCACTCAGGATCCAAGATTTGATCCGATTAAAAGATATGAGATTAAAGATCTTGTTTTTTCTGTTGATGTTCTGCATCCTCCAGAGGATGTGACGTCACTTCTTGAGCTGGATCCTGAAATTTACGGAATAATTGTTATCTCTCAGAACGGAAGACAAGCTTTGCTATTACCTGATTTAGAAGGCGTTAATACAGTGGAAGACCAGATTTCAATATGCATGAGAAAAGCAGGCATTCCTTCAGGTGAATCTATTTCTGTGAAGCGTTTTAAGGTTGATAGATATAAAGAATAGTGAATAATAGCTGTAGATAATGGAAAAAGCAGATAATTTTCAATCCCGTATATTTCCAGCCTGTTATCTCGACTGGAACGAAGTGAAAAGGAGAGATCTGACCATTTTAAGCCTTTAGTTAAAAGTGATAGTTAGTAAGATCCTTCGACTATGCCTACGGCTTCGCTCAGGATGACTTGTAACAAGGTAGTAAAATCAGTATGGTTAACCTATTTTCTTCAGTCCTGTGATTTTGACAAATGTTTATAAATATCAAATTCAGGGAATAAATAACTGTTTATAAAAAAAGGGATTTTTGTGTATGGTTTCACCGGTAAGTAGTACAAATGGAATTTCTTTCAGTCCAAACTCAGGCAGTAATGCTTCACAAAAAGCTGTTAACACTACTTTAAATTCTTTTGATACTGAAGATAAAGCTATTATCAGCGCTCAGGCAAAACTGCTTAATGAACTTGATAAATTTAATTCAGGACAGGGTGATGCTGTAGATCTTGCTGTAACGGAGATAACCAGCAGACATCAGGTAGAAGCTATGGTCAGTGTTATAAATACAAAAAAAGATATGATGGACACAATCCTTGAAATAGGTAAATAAGAAGCAAAACAATTAATTCATAGTAGGATGGGCAGTCTTGCCCATCTGTTTTTTTGCGCATAAATGCAATTTTTTTGACAAAAATTTAAGTAATATATTAACTCTCATATAAAGTAATGTTAAAAAAATTAATATTTTCTTCTAGCCAGAGAGATATTATAGTAAAGTTAAATTTATGACTCTGAGTGTAATCAGAATTTGAAATATATTGATAAGATAAAGGTTGAGGCGCATACTATGAATGAAAGTCAGAATCCAAAACAAAAAAACACTTTTTTTGCACGTATATTCAAGACTAAAACTCCTGATCAATTAATAAGTGATGCCAGTAAAAACGCACTTAAGAAATCATTAGGAGTTTTTGATTTAACGGTATTAGGCATAGGTGCAATAATTGGAGCTGGTATATTTACGTTATCCGGTACAGCCGCAGTTGGAAGTATAGATCATCCAGGTGCCGGCCCTGCGTTAATGATTTCATTTGTATTTGCAGGAATAGCATGCGCTCTTGCAGCATTATGTTATGCAGAATTTGCTTCAATGATACCTGTTGCAGGTAGTGCTTATACTTATACATTTGCTACTCTCGGAGAACTTGCAGCCTGGCTTATAGGGTGGATACTGCTTTTGGAATACGCTATCGGCAATATAACAGTTGCCTGTGGATGGTCAGGATACCTGTTTAACTTTTTAAAAGGATTTAGTTTCCTTCCTAACTGGCTTGTCAATCCTCCTGTATGGTTAGTGAATGATTATCGGAGTGCTGTTCTGAAGTTACAGTCTTTAAAAGTCCCTAATCCTGAAGCTCATATTCCTCATATAACTCCAGATATTTCTTTTGCATTGTTTAATATTCCCATTCATATACCTGCAGTTCATTTTGCGATAAATCTTCCAGCATTGCTTATAATTGCTGTAATTGTTGGTTTCTTATATAAAGGAATTCAGGAAAGTACAAGAATGGCAGCAATAATGGTTTTGTTAAAAACAGCTGTGATTTTACTTTTTATTTTTGCAGGAATGTTTTATATAAAGCCTGCTCACTGGGTTCCATTTGCGCCAAACGGATTCAGCGGTATAGTTGCCGGGGCATTTATGGTATTTTTTGCTTATATTGGTTTTGATGCTGTATCTACTGCTGCAGAAGAAGCAAAAAATGCTACAAGAGATATTCCAATTGGTATTATGACATCTTTAACAGTGTGTACAATAATATATATTGCGGTTGCTGCGGTATTAACAGGAATTATTCCATGGAATCAGATTGATGCCCATGCACCAGTTGCTGCTGCTCTTAGAATTATTCACCTGGACTGGGCAGCCGGTTTAGTTGCACTTGGTGCAGTTGCAGGATTAACATCTGTTCTGCTTGTTATGCAGCTTGGAGCTACAAGAATTCTATTTGCAATGTCAAGAGACAGGCTTTTGCCTTCAATAATATCAAAGCTCCATCCTAAATTTAAAACACCGCATATTAATACGATATTATGTGGATTATTGGTTTGTGTTGGAACATTATTCCTTGATCTTGACGCTGCAGCGCAGCTTTGCAGTATTGGAACATTAACTGTATTTGCTATTGTTTGTCTGGGAGTAATAATTCTAAGAATAACTGATCCGCATAGAATAAGACCTTTTACTGTTCCGTCTACACCTTCAATAATATCCATAGGTGTTTTCTTTGGATTAATCGGATTAGGAATTGGTTATTGTTTAAAAAATATGGTTTATGGACTTGTTATTGGTTCAGTTATAGGTGCTGTAGCTGGTTTAATCGGCGATATAATTAAAATTAAAGCACTTAAATTCTTTTCAGATATTGCAATTCCGTTCTATGGCATGATGATATGCTGTTCTTTAGCTTTTATGGGAGTTCCTGCAAGAGCATTTTATCAATTTACAGTCTGGGTAATAGTAGGGCTTGCTATTTACTTTGCTTATGGATACAGGAAAGCAAATCTGCCTGTAGAAGATGAAGAAGATCAGGTTATTCAGATAGAAGATGATAAAGCACTTCAAAACGTATAAGAAATAAAGAAAAACTTTCAATTATTACAACTGATTTTGACTGTTTAACTCTTTAAGTTCCTTCATTACTTCTGAATATTGGGGTTTTAGTTCAAGAGCCATATTAAAATTTGATCTTGCATCAGAATAATTCTCATTATTTTTATGTATTAGACCCAAATAGTAATAATAAACAGGATTTTGGCTGTTAATATGATTTACCGGAATTAAGTAAGTTTTTGCAAGAAAATAATTTTTACTATTAATCTCAGTTTTTGCAAGTTCAAGCCAGCTTTCTATATTAAAAGGCTTAATAGATAAAGCTTTAATAAGGTATTGTTGTGCTTTTTTTGTATCTCCAATCTCTGAATACATTAACCCAAGATTATAATTTGCTTCAAAATTGAAATTATCCTGAGTTAAAATTTTATTGTAATATCTGTATGCTTCCTCATCCTGAGACAATAGCCTATAATTATTTGCTACTTTATTCATTATTTCAACAGAATTGTCCGAAATTTTATTTGCTCGCAAGTATTTTTGCAGGGAAACTTTATAATTTTTCTTTAAAAATTCAATATTTCCAAGTCCAATTATTGCGCGAGAATCATCTTTATTTATTTCTAAAGCTATGTTATAGCTTGACTCAGCTTTATCAGGCTGATTTATGGATAAATAAAGATCGCCTAAAAGATTATAAACAATAATATCATTGAATTTATCGTCAATAAGCTTGCTTATTATGTCAATTGCGGTGCTAAAGTCCCCTTTCTCCTGATAATATTTTGCAAGATAATACTGGCTTTTTAGCTTGTTCTTTCTTTCAATTTTGAAATTCAGCCAGTAATTCTGAATTTGAAGACGTTTTAAAAAACTTTCGTCAGTTATATTGTGCTTTAGGATAAAATCCATTTCAGCTTTTGCTTTCTTGAGTTCATTTTTTGTAATATAAACCTGAGCAATCTCAAATCTATAGTTGAGGTTATCGGGATTCTCGTTAGTTATTCGCTTTAATTCCACTATTGCAGTTTTTATGTCGTTTTTTTCAATATATGCTTTTGCAAGTACATAGTGCGTATAATCACTGGTTAATAGTTCTTTATTATTATTTATTAGTTCTATTGTTTTATCCGGATCTTTAAGAGAAACAGTTTTAGATAAAGCATCAGAGAGGATTATTTCTTTTTCGGGAGATAAAAGCTTTTTGGGAAAATAAATCTGTTTAATATCAGAAACTTTTCGGTTCCAAATCTCTGTAGAATAAATATTTTTTAATTTTTTATCTGACAAACTAAAAATGCCAAGTTCTGCAAGGTTCTGAGCTAAACTTATATCTAAATAATCATCATTATATGGAATAACGTTAAAAGCTTTTTTGTAATCGCTTAATGCCTCGTTAATGTTGCCCTGAGAATAATTAGACAGAGCTGACTTCATATAGTTTTCGGCTGATAATTCAGATTCGGTGTTTTCAAAATTACTATCATTATTTTTAAAAAAGTTTGAAATTTTGAATTTTTCATCAACAGGCAGGTTTCCTGATGAAACATTAGTATTTATAATATTATTCTGAGAAAAATTTAATACGTTAATTTTTAAATTAGTAAAACTTTTAATAATATTGAGAACAATGTCTGTCCTGTCAGAAAGGCTGTTGAGAGCAGTTTCATACAGAGAAATATGTACAGGACTAAAGTTTTCATCAGGAAAGCTGGGATCAAGATTGATCCATTTGCCTATATAAGCTTTTACCCACATGTGATAGGCAAATGCCTTTTCGGGTTTGTCTGTATACATCAAACCCACAACAACTTTTGAAGGAATTCCTGCCGCTCTTAGTATAGATGCCAATAAAATGGAATGTTCTGTGCAGTCACCTTTCTTTGTTTTTAATACTTCTTTTGCATTTGCAAAATCAACTGAAAAATCCTTTTTTACAATTGTTTCATTAACCCATCTTTCCATAATCTTGGCAATTTTGTAGGCATCTTTTTCTTGTCCAACAAGTTCTTTAGACTGTGTTTTTATTATTTCATCTGCGGAGGTTATAAAAGGACCAGGTTTTAAAAATTCTGCAAGCCCTTTTGAATTAACGGGATAAGAATATTTTTCTCCAGGTTGGTGCTCATTTTTAATCTTTAAATATGCTGTTTTACCCGTAACCTGAATAATTCTCTGCCTGTTATCTGATATAAAGACATTTTCCGGATTCTGATTTTGTGTTTCTACTTTATAATTAACCTGTTCAAGCATAAATGGGTTTGTAATTGAAGTATCAACAGGAATTAAGCTCTGGCTTAAAATATCAAAACTTTTGGTTTCTGAAAAAATTTTATCTTTTTCTATAGCTACTGATTCAATATTTAAAAGTGAAGATAATTCTTTTACTGATTTGCCCTCATTATCGTACCATTCGATGCTGTTTATATTGGGTAATAAATCCATTATTACGTTATATTTAGTATAAGTTCCGGATAATTTACTATCATTTAATGATTCACTGCCGATTTTTTCAGCAGTAAAACTGATAACTCTAAAATCTATAGAAGGATCAAGTGTTGAATATTCTATCTTTTCTTTCTCTGAATTATCTTTAAAAAGTTTATTTATGCCATAAGGAAATAAAATCTTTTTATCCAGTTTAATTTCTTCTGTTTTTTTAATTCCGTTCACGGTAGATAGAACAGAAACTCTATCAGGTGTTATAAATTTTCCCTGCATTTGAGAATTTTCACCGGGACTTTGAGTTGTTGCTGAAAATGATATGGGAATTCCAAGTTCGTCTTCAACAAACTGGGAATCCTGAGAAATTTTTACGGTAAACCCAAAGCGTTGAAATTTCTGCTCAGAGTGCTTGTTTGTAGTAATTAAATTTTGGCCGTTTTCACTTTTGACTTTTTGAGTGATATGTCCATAACCGATTTGTGAATCTTTAATCTTGTATGCAAAATACTGGTCATAAATTGTTTTTGAGTCTTCTGCCTTTGCGATCCCCAAAAATGTCATTAAAACAAGTACTGTGAGTATAAGAGTATTTTTTATAATATTTTTCAGCATTAATATTCCTTGTTATTTTTATTTTAGATATTATACGATTTAAAAAAGTGATATGAAATACATTACTACATTTCTTAAATTATTTTTGATTCTCCGATATTTTACTTACTATACTCGACAATAAGGAGTTGTAAATCCTTGTTTAGTATGATCAATAGTAATAAATTATGTTATAATTTAAAAAAATCATTAAATAATGAGGAAATAGCTGGAATGAAGAGTAAAATTAGTGGTTTTACACTAGCAGAAGTATTAATAACACTTTTAATTGTGGGTGTAATTGCTTCTCTCGTCATTCCGGGATTAATACATGATACGCAGAAAGCAGAATTTAAGACAGCGATTAAAAAGCAATACGGAATAGCCCAGAATGCATATAATTTGGCGGCCGCAGAAAATGGCGGTGGTTTTGGTCCAGTTACAGTGAATACAGAGACTTCATATACAAAATTTAATGCATTTAAGTTAAAAATGAATGTTGTTAAAAGCTGCGATTATGGTACGGGGAGTTTTGGTAACTGTTGGGCAAGTAATGGAGTTGGAAAGCCTGGAGCAGCCACTGGCTGTCAATCAAATGCTAATACTAGTGATAGCGAAGGTAAAAACGCATCTTTTGTAGCCGCAGATGGTTCATTCTGGATGCTCTACAGTTATAGCACAACTGAAGGAGCAGACATTGTTTATGTTGATGTAAATGGCAACAAGGGACCTAATGACTGGGGAGAAGATACTTTCGCATTTGATATGCTGGATAGGAAATTAGATTTAAACGAAACTTCTACTTGTCCATTTATAAAACGTAATGGAACTGCTATATCTGATTTTAGATATTTATTAAATTAAGTAATCCTGTATATAAGCTGATTATACAATTCTTTAAGTCAAACTTGATTGAGCATTATAGTAATTATCAAATAAATTTATCATGTTTTTTTCGTCTTCAGTTAAATCTTCCTGATTTTTCAAAAGAATCATATGGAAATCATTTAATGAATATGGACATAATAATTGACTTTCTTCCTCTGAAAAAGGCTCATCCTCTTTGGATAATAATATGCAGAATATTTTATCCAGTTTTATTTCAAAGAATGTATTAATAACTCTGCTGTCAAAATGTCCGTCCACATCTTTTTTAAGAAGATTTAGCACTTCAAGGAAAGGCATTCTGTCACGATAATGACGTTTTGATGTAGTTGCGTCAAATACATCCGATACAGCTAAGATTCTTCCTCCAAGGGGTATGTTTTCTCCGCTCATGCGTCTATAATAACCGCTTCCGTCAAATTTTTCATGGTGAGAAGCTGCTATTTGAGGGACATTTTTAAATTTCTCTTCAAAATATAAATTACTCAGGATTTGATCAGTAATAAATACGTGTTCCTGAATATGTTTATATTCGTCATCAGTCAATCTGCCTTCCTTATAAAGAACATTGTCTTTAATGCCGATCTTTCCAAAGTCATGAAGTGTTGCCGCATAATCATAAACTTCAATTTCTTCCTTTGGCAAGCCCATTTGTTCTGAAATGGCGATTGTGTATTTTTTTACCCGCAGTGAATGACCGGCAGTAATTTTATCCTTTGCGTCGATAGAGGCTGCCAGAGTATTTATAAAGCTGTCAAATGATTTTTTCTGTTCCTGATACATTAAATTCTGTTTTTTGAAGAGACGTGCATTTTCAAGTGCAATACCGGCACTTGAACCGATTGCTATGAGTAAATCTTCATCTTCGTCTGTAAATACTCCATTGCCGTGTTTATTTAAAACTTGAAAGACTCCGGATATTTCGTGGTTCATGTTTCTCATAGGCATACATAAAATTGTATTAGTTATATATCCTGTTTTCTTATCAATTTCCTTATTGAATCTGGGATCATTATAAGCATCTTTTATGTTTACTGTTTCACCTGTTGCAATTACATGTCCTGCGAGTCCGGTATTGGCAGGTAGTCTTATTGCGTCATTTCCCATTCCCAGAGCTACTTTTGACCATAATTCATTTTTATTTTTGTCCAGTAAAAATACGGTACATCTATCGGCACTAAGAGCTTTTCTTGTTTCTTCGGTAATTATTTCAAGTAATTTATCTACATCTGTTTCTGCTGCAATAGATCTTCCCAGTCTTAGTAAGGATAATAGCATATCTCTGGTTGATGTTTCTGTTTTAGAAATCTCGTCAATCAACGTTAATGTATTAAGGAATGATTTTGATTCAGGAAACAGATCTTCTTTACGGGCAGTCTTATTAATAACTTTTTCCCATTCCTGTTCATCAATTTCAAAAAGAAGATCTTCCAATTGTTTTGCAAAAACAGAGTAATCATAAGTCCTTGCAACTCTCAGAGCTTCCAGTAAACTGGATACAGACATTGAAATATCATCTGTTTCTTTATATATAAGAGCTAATTCGTGATAGCATTTTGCAAGATCAGGATATATCTTTAAATTTTCAAAATGCGATATTGCCTCATGCATAGTTTCCAGTGCGTTGGTATACTCGCCCTTTTTAAAGTAAGCCAGAGCTTCAATTCTTTTACATATTGCAGATCCTCTAATAGAACCAATATCAGAAAACACTGTTTTAATGTCATTATTTAGCAATGATAGTGCTTCATCAGGGTTTCCCCTGTAAATATTTATATTTGCTAAAGTGCATTGAGAGAATGTTTTTGCAAAAGAACTATGTGATCTATCTGCAAATTCTATAGAATTAATGCAGTTTTGTTCAGCAAGATCAAAATTGCCGATTGCAAGATTGATTTTAGCAATTTCATCGAGAATACGTGAAATAATTGTGCTATCTCCCAGTTTTTTTACTATATCAAGAGCATTTATGAAATGTTCATATGCTTCTTCATAATTTTGTATACCTGAAAGATATCTGCCTATTAAAATTTCAGTTATGGATAATTCAAAATTATTATTTAATGTCTTTTTGATTTTTAATGAATTATTTAAGTATTTAAAAGCAACATGATAGTTGTTTATTCTTAAATAAAATATTGCGAGGCTGTCCTGGATTTTTGCATATTCTAAACATTCTGCATTGATTAGTTTTACGGCATTTTTATAAAACCTAAGTGATTCACTGTAACGATTTTCATAAAAATATATTAAACCATAGTAGTGTTGAATTTTTGCTTCGATTTCAAAGCTGTCATTAGTATTTTCAAGCAGGCATTTTGCATCATTTAATAATGTTAATGATCTGATAAGTCTGTCATTACAATTCTGATAGTGTATTAGAGCCATTTCAGCAAGACAGCTTGCAATACCCATGGTATCTTTGTATTCCAGAAAATATTGTTGAGCTTCTTCAATTTGCTTTATAGCTTTATCGTAATTTTTTTTGAAAGATTCAAATAAGCCAAGTTTAAGTAATAGCCCGGCTTTTTCGTGATTATTAACAGAATTGATTATTTTCTCTTCAAGCTCAAAAAACTCACCAACATTCGATATTAAGTTTTTATCATTATAATTATTTTCATTATTATTCATTATGTAGATTATTATACATTAGAATTTTGTCAGGTGGAATAATTTGAATTGTGATTTTTAAATTATCTCAACTGTTTTTTAAACTTATGCTGAATTGTATTTAATATTATTAATAATCTTGTCTAATAAGGGGTTGCAACCCCTTATTAATACTTTATAAACTGCGAATCGGTATGAAATTATTTATACAGAATGAATTAATTTATATCAATTTGCAACTTAAATTAATATTTTTTAATATTATGCCGGATTAGAAAGCAATTTGCAGGGAAAATAAATGTTTTATAAAAAATCAGTTGATGAAACCTTTAAAGAATTAAATACTTCTTATTGCGGACTGCCAAATGAAGAAGCACAGCTAAGAATAAACATATATGGCAGGAATTCCATAAAAGAAGAAAAGCCGGAACCATTATGGAAGTTAATATTTAAGCAGTTTAAAAGTCCTCTTACTCATATATTACTAATTGCAGGTTTTTTTTCAATATTAATAAAAAATTATATAGATGCCGGAGTAATATTTATGGTTTTACTAATAGATTCTTCTGTTGGACTGTTGCAAGAGTATAAAGCACAGAAGGCTATTAGAGCAATCAGAATGCTGGCATCTCCTCTTGCGGTGGTAGTAAGAAACAAAAAGGAATATAGAATAAATTCAGAGGAAATAGTTCCAGGCGATATTGTAGTATTGCTTCCTGGCAATAAAGTACCTGCAGATATAAGACTCTTTGAAATAAAAGAGCTTGAGGTAGATGAATCTACGCTTACAGGAGAATCAACTCTGGTAGAAAAAGTTGTTGAAGCAATTAATATTGATTATTTGCCGATTGCAGATCAAAAAAATATGACATTTATGGGAACAGTGGTTAATCACGGAAAAGGTAAAGGTGTCGTAATAAGTACAGGTAGTGATACAGAGCTCGGAAAAATTGCACAGGAGGTAAAATCAACATCAAAAGAGGAAACTCCCTTGCAAAAAGAACTCGCAAAACTGGGTAAACAATCGGGATTAATTGCCTTTATTTTTGCAGCATTAGCTTTTCTGGTCGGTATTTTAAGAGGTCTCCCTTTTGAGCAGATGACACTTTTTGCAATAAGTATGGCTGTAGCTATTATTCCTGTTGGTTTACCAATAGTTGTAACGGTTACACTAGCTGTAGGGCTGAAAAGAATGGCAGAAAAGAATGCAATAATAAGAGAACTGGTTGCAGTAGAAACTCTAGGTGGATGCAATTATATATGTTCAGATAAAACAGGAACAATCACTGAAAATATGATGACAGTTGTTAGGGCTTATGCTGGAAATAATCAATACACATTTACTGGCACAGGTTATAATCCTTCAGGTGAAATATATTGTAATAATGAGAAAATAGACAAAGAAAAGAATCTTGAAGAACTAATGTTGATCGGACTTTTGTGCAACTCAGCGGATTTATACAGAGAAAATGAAGAATGGCTGGTTGACGGAGATCCTACTGAAGGAGCTTTAATTGTTGCAGCTAAAAAATATGGCCTTCAAAAAGAGCAGATTGAATATCAATATAAGATGATAGATGAAATACCGTTTAGTTCTACAAGACAATACATGGCTACTTTATATAAAAATAATGATATTTTTACCATATTTGTAAAAGGAGCACCGGAAAAAATTCTTGAATATACAGGTAATAGTAAAAATCAAAAACTGTATACAGAGTATTCAAGGATGGCAGAAGATGGGCTTAGAATTCTAGGTTTTGGAATAAAAAAGATAAACTTAGGTGATATATCAAATATTGATCTTGAGAAAGAAGCAGTACAAGGATTATCATTTGTAGGATTTACGGGTATAGCAGATCCTCCCAAAATAAGTGCATTAGGAGCAATACAGGCTGCTCAAAAGGCAGGAATAAAAGTTGTTATGGTAACAGGTGATCACTCAATAACAGCAATTTCAGTAGCAAAAGAAGCAGGAATTTATAAGCCGGGCGACAAATTTATGACGGGAGACGAACTTGATAAATGTGAAGATGAATTTTTATTAAGCTGTATTGAAGATGTAACTGTTTATGCAAGAGTTTCACCGCATCATAAGTATAAAATAGTTACAGCGCTGCAAAAGAAAGGAAATATTGTAGCTGTAACAGGAGATGGAATTAACGATGCACCTGCATTGAAAAAAGCAAACATTGGTATTTCAATGGGAAAAATAGGAACAGATGTTGCAAAAGAAGCTTCAGATATGATTTTAAAAGATGATAATTTTGCTTCGATTTATGAAGCGGTAAAAGTAGGAAGAATTATATATGATAATGTACAGAAAGTTGTTTATTTTCTATTATCTTCAACCATTGGAATGTCATTTGTCATAATTATCAGTTTATTATTTAATTTGCCGCTTCCGTTTCTTGCAACACAGATCTTATGGGTAAACCTTGTTACTAACGGTTTGCAGGATGTGGCACTTGCTTATGAACCAGGAGAAAAGGATATAGAAACAAGACCACCAAGAAATACAAAAGAAAGTATATTAAATGTGTTAGTTATTAGGCGATTAATCCTGGTAGGTATAGTTTATGTAATAGTAACATTATTTTTGTTTGAACGTGAGTATAATCATGGAGCCGGTTTAGTTTATGCCAGAACAGCCGCACTTAATGTAATAGTGTTTTTACAGTTTTTTAATGTCTGGAACGCAAGATCTCTCAAGAAATCAGTTTTTCAATTAAACCTGTTCTCTAATCCATTTTTGCTTATAAGTCTGATTGCAGCTATAATTGCTCAGATATTAGTTATTACTTTACCTTCTCTGCAATATATTTTTCATACTGTTCAGTTAAGTCCCAGTACCTGGATACAGACAGTTCTTGCAGCGTTTGTTATTATAATAGCGATGGAAATTGATAAATATGTATTATCTTCTAATAGAGATTGAATATTTAGTCAGTTTTAATTATTCTATTAGTCATTAATAAATTTTAGGGATGAGAAAAATGAAAATTGCTGTTTTATCTGATATACACGGAAATCTTGATGCTCTTCAGTCTGTAGTAGCAGATATAAAAAAGCAGGAAGTTAACAGAATTTTTATATGTGGAGATTTGGCAGTTGCAGGACCAGAACCTGTTGAAACCATCGATTTTATAATTGATATTGCAAAAAGATATAATATAACTATCATTCAGGGAAATACCGATGAAATGGTCATAAAATCAACAGGAAGCCCTGAAGACAAGTATACGCCTCCTAATAAAATAATGGCAGAAGCTGTTAAATATGCACAAAATATTCTTAGGCCTGATCAGAAAGAATTTTTGATGGAACTTCCTGAAATATACAGTGAAAAAATAGGTAATCTAAGCATACTTTTGGTTCATGGTTCACCCAGAAGTAATAATGAAGATATTATGCCCGATATGAATCTTAAAAATGTAGAAGAAATAATATCATCAGCAAAAGAAAACATAATTTTCTGCGGACATACACATTTGCCTGCTGTTTATCATATCGGAAAACAAAGTGTCATTAATGTGGGCAGCGTAGGCAGGCCATTTACCGAAAAACCGAAAGCCTGTTATGTTATTCTTGATTATCCTGATCTAACAAGCAATAAATTCTTTATAGATCAAAGATTTATTTCCTATGACTATGAATCAGCAGCAAGTAAATTATCGGAATTGCCGTTTGAAGGATCAGATAAGCTTGCTCAGATGCTTATAAAGGCAACTTCCAGATATCTCGAATAGGCTTTTAATATTCAATGCCTTTTCTGGCTTCAACGCCTATATCCCAGTAATGTTTTATAGGTTTGATTTCTGAAACCAAATGAGCAATCTTTATAATTTCAGGATGGGCATGTCTTCCGGTTAAAACTATTTCAAGTTCTGGAGGTTTATTTAAAAGGAAATCTTTTACTTCATCAAGGTCAATTAATCCGAGTTCAATTGCAATATTTGCTTCATCAAGTACGATAAGCTGGTATTTGCCGGAAGTAGCTGCTTCTTTTACCAGATTCCATCCATTTTTTACTTCTTCTCTGTCTTTTTCAGTTATATTGTCAGAATAAACGATTCTATCCATCCCTGCCTGAACTATTGTCAGCTGATTCATTAATTTGGGGCTCAATTCTCTAAAAGAAAACAGTTCACCATAGTCGTTTCCTCCTTTGGTGAATAAAACTATAAGTACATTCCAGCCTCTGCCCAGAGCTCTCATTGTTAAACCGAGTGATGCTGTTGTTTTACCTTTTCCATCTCCGGTGTAAACTTGTATATAACCACGTTGTGAAAAAGATGGGTTTATAAGTTCAGCCTTTTCATTGTAATTATTAACTTTTGATTGTTCGCTATTATGGATAATATCGGGTTTTCTTGCTCCCTCTGACATCGTTAATTCCTTCGCTGATTATTTTTTATATTGAAAGTATTTTAGCATTTATAAGTATTAAGTAATAATTTGTGAATATACTTAATATTTATAAGAATTTTACACAAAAGCATGATATGAATCATGCTAGTTTCAGTCAAGGATTGCATATCAAAATACCTATTTTGGATAGTATTTAAAATATATTAAGTCAGTTAGATACCTTAAGAGTTCGTCAATACTTACAACATGCTATTAGTATTCAGACTTTTGAGGATATTTGGATTTTAATGTAACTCAATAGTGATTGAGTTACATCCATTGTATTGTGGAGTTGGCTTGCTAGTTAGAACCGGTAAAATTGTTAATTCGTCAGAACAATGTTTAATTATAACTATAAATACAGATTATCTGTTCTTCCTCACCCTTCGGGCTGGAACAATTTTACCTGTATTACTCGCTCATAACGGATTGTAAAAAACCTTTTAAGGCGGCGAATTTCCACATAGCCCCTCCTTTTTTTATTTATATTTTTATTTATTTTAAGGAGGGATGGGAAAGAAGTGTTTTTGGACTTAAACTGAAGCAGAGTTGTTTGTTGGTAGTAATAGAAGAAGGGGCTATGTGTAAACTCTTGCTAAAAAAGGTTTTAACAATCCATAATTCGCTTCTTGTTAATTTTTATTTAAAAAGATGGAAGGGTTTGGGTTGCAGACCCATTATAAAAACAAGTACCTATGTAACATAATCACTATTGAGTTACATCCAACTTTAAAAACTTTAAACAAAGCTTGTTTGATTGATGTAAAATTATTTTATGACAGAACAATATTACATAAGAAAAATAACAGAAAGCTGTGTAAAACAGGTTATTGAAGATATAGGTTTTGATAAAGGCTATATCAGTAAAGCTGTTTCTAAATATAATTATATTCTTTTAAAAATACATAATCTTTCCTGTCCACAGGCTAGTATTTTAAAGCAGCTTGCTCTTTCTGTCGGAGCAGATGCTGCTGTACACAGAGAAGTTATAACCTGTAAAATCGATAAAACTGATATTCTACTTGGATGTACACATGCTCAGCTTAAAATATTAGGTGAAAAACTTAAATACCAGCCTTTTAAACTGAATAATCTGTCAATATTACTCTTAGATCAGATAACTAAAAAGCCAATTCCAATAAAAATAAGAGAGACCATTTTTGATTGGGATAAAAAGACTTATATAATGGGTATATTGAATATAACTCCTGATTCTTTTTCTGATGGGGGCAGATTTATTGATCCGGATAATGCAGTTAAACAAGCAGAAAAACTGATAGAAGATGGAGCAGATATTATAGATATCGGCGGAGAATCTACAAGACCATTTTCAAAAGCAGTAGCACCTGACGAAGAGCTTAAAAGAGTTATACCTGTAATAAAAAAAATCAGGGAATTAAATACTTCTATTCCGATAAGTATTGATACAAGGCACGCAATAGTAGCAAAGCAGGCAGTAGAAAACGGAGCAGATATTATAAACGATGTTTCGGGGCTGAAGTGGGATCCTGAAATGGGCAAGGTTGCTGTGGATTTAAATGTACCTGTAATTTTAATGCACAGTATTTCAAATCCTGAAGAAATGCAAATAAACCCTGAATATAGTAAAAATATTATTGATGCGATAACAAAAGAACTTTATGATATTACTAAAAACGCAGTAGAATCTGGTGTAAAACCGGAAAATATTATTATCGACCCCGGTATTGGATTTGGAAAAACACTTGAACACAATCTCGAAATAATAAAAAGAATAAGTGAATTTGAATCGCTGGGATTTCCTATATTAGTCGGTGTTTCAAGAAAGTCTGTTATAGGAAATATACTAAATCTTCCGCCTGAGGAAAGAGAAGAAGCAAATATTTCACTTGGGACTTATCTTGCATCAAACGGAGCTAATATAATCAGAATCCATGACGTAAAAAAACATTTCAGAGCCTTCAAAGTTCTGGATAAGGTTATTAAAGAAAATATTAATATTTAATTATGTATAGGTTTCATTCCTTACAAACCCTGATTAGCATCGGAATTTTTTATTCTAGTTTTACCTATACATAATTTATCCTGATTTGAAATTTTAATATATTCAAAATTATTCTTTAGATCTTCAAGTGTTTCAACTTCCTGAGGATATGAGGTTGTTGCTTTTGGACTATTTACAATCCATGTATCTTTTTTTACGGAATAAAAAACCCTGCATCCACGTACTTTCTGTCCCCAAATTATAGATGTATCTATTTTGAATTTCTCAAATATACTTTTTAGTTTTTCAAATACCAAAATACTTCCAGAAAAATTATCTCCTCCTATAATTAATCCACGTAAATTTGCATTTTGTGAACGTAACTCTGGAATCTTTTCATTAAGTACTTTTTCAATTTTATCTAATTCATGACAATCAGGAAGCAAATGAAACAATAATAACTGTTGAGAATTTTGTATACCTCCTGCATTACAACTGCATACTCTATCTGTATATCCCCGTTCTTTTATTATTGCCTGATTTATTAACCAGGGATAACCAACATATTCTTTTGCTTCTCTCATTTTTTCAAGAGGGAGTCTCTCAAATTCCGTGCTACTTACAAACTTGATTTTTGATTGAAAAGATAAATTGTTATTTAAAGAAATTTGCATTTTTAAACCCTCAACTTACCATTCCTTGCAAGGTAGTCAATTATTGCAAATTTTGCAAGATTAGTGTTATTTGGATGACTTTCAGGTCCTCTCGTTGGAAAGCCTTTTTCCCAGTCTTTTAGAGGGTATGGTTTTTCAAAATATGTATTTGATCTATGTTCAAAAATATCATATAAATCTATATTTTTATCTGCGTTTAATAGATCAATTGGACTTGTATAAAATTCTTTAAATAAATTTGTTGATATATATTCATTATTTATAAAATAAAATGTATCCGTATTAAGGAAGTCAGTTGGTGAATAATTACGAAAATCATTTTTTGAATAATGCATTGGCGCAACAAAAACAGAGTTTTTAAGCTCTTCATAGTTATTTTGTTCCAATGCCCAGTCTCTTAATATTTCGAGAAATACTCTCATACTATCGCCGGAAAAACAAAAATCAATAATAACTGTTTTTTCTCCACCTTCTGCTTTTTTAATTATTGTTTCAGGATCCATTTCTGTCGTTTTTAGGTATTGCCTGTAACAATCAAGCTGCTGCATGGTTGGATGCGACTTATCTTCTTGCCATGAAGCCTTATTTATTGAATATAGAAATCCAGCATCAGAAAAGGCAACAAAATCATAATCGGATATACCGTTTTTCATAGCTTTTGCCATTTCCAGAAAAGGTATTGGAGAACGCCCCAGACTTACAAGCCTTTGATTTTTGAACTTATTAAGAATTTCTTTTGTTACATTTTCTAATATACTTAATCCTTCATCATTACAATAAATAGTATTTCTCCTTAAATCATTTTTTACATTTTCTCTTAATTTCTCTTTCTGATTTAAGTTTAATTTCTTATAACCCTCTATTGTTGAAAAATCTTCAGGTAAACTTTGACCAAAATTTATAACAGCATAAGTCCTGCTTGCTTTATAAGAAGGAAGCAGGGTTAGATTTTGTCCTGTTTGTACCTGTTTAAAATTATCTTCCTTTTGGGACTTTATTTGAGGATTGTATACATTTCTTAAACATATACTACTTAAATTTATTTGCATCTTTTAAATTTAATCTCCAATATTTTAATTAATTTTGTGTCTTAAACAAGCATAATTTGAGTTTGCTTGCATTATTTATATTTACTTCGTGCTATTTTTAACTAATTTTATAAAACAGGTAAATATAAATAATTGCTTACAATTTAAAAGAAGTATTCATAAATTGACTTCAATAACGTATAATCATTTCAAGAAAAAAATAAATAATTTATTACTGTCTGGTAAAGAGTGTTTATAGGGAAGTTTATTATGTTTAAATTCAAAAATCACCGAAAATTCAGGATTGTAGTAATTCTGCTTTTATTTCTGTCTGTTTGTTCTATCAATTCAGTTTTAGCAAATCAAACAGAAAACGCTGAAAATACGCAGGAAACGATTTCTATAGCTACTGCTGAAGTACCTGCAATTGATCAAAATAAACCTGGAGCAAGTAAGGAAAAGAATATTTTACCTGTACTTGAATTGAAGGGCGGAGTTAAGGAAGCTCAGCCTGAAAGACCATCTTTATTAAAAACATGGCTGGAAGGTGATTATGCAACTGGTAATTGGCATGGACTCAGATCGGGACTGGAAGAACGCGGTATAACTATTGAAAGTAGTTACTATAATGGCGACTGGATGAATCTTCGCGGTGGAACAAGTAGTGCTACACATCTAAAAGCATTGGGCGTTCTTGATACAAGTATAGGATTAGATACAAAAAAATTAGGCTTATGGTCAGGCGGTAAGTTATTTACCCGCTATCAGAGCAAACATGGCATGGGAGCTACTCAGGATCTTGTAGGAGATTATCAGTTATTAGATACTTATGATACTCATAGATTTGGACAAATAAGTGAATATTATTATGAACAAAGCCTCTTTAATGATGTTTTTAAAGTAAAAGTAGGAAAACAGGATGCAAATTATGATTTTTGCGCTCTTACTTCAGGCTTTAATTTTGCAAATGCTTCTTTTTCTTATATGCCTGTTGTTCCGCTTCCATCATATCCTAACCCTGCAATGGGGCTTGTTGCTACTATAAAACCGACCAGCTGGTCTTCAATAAAATCAGGATGGTATGACGGTGAAGGACTTGGCGGTCAAACCGGATTCCAGGCATTAGACAGTCGTAGGAAATCATTCTTTATCGAAGAAGCAGGAATAACTCCAAATATAAAAAATCATCCGGGCAATTATTTTGTTGGTTACTGGCTACATACCGGTCATGTCGATGAATATACAAATGGAGATGTTCGAACTTTTGGACAGAACAACGGCTGGTATCTTGGTGCCGAACAAATGATTTTAAAAGAAAATAAAGATTCTGAAGATACACAGGGATTAACAATGCTTGGTCAATTTGGATGGAGACCGTCTGACAGAAACGAAGTTTCCAGATATTGGGGGCTTGGAGTTCAATATCAAGGACTTGTTCCAAGACGTGACAATGATATCCTTGGATTTGCCACAGCAAATGCAGGCTTTAGCAGCCGTTTAAAAGAATATGATACTGATGGAGCAGGCACTCTTGATGGAAGATATGGAGCTGAAAATGTGCTGGAAATGTTCTATAAAGTGCAACTTACTCCATGGCTGGCAGTTCAGCCGGATATGCAAGTTATTATGCATCCAAACGGACAGAATAAAAGTTCTTTTTTAATGGGCTTAAGAACATTTATAACATTCTAATGACATCGAATTAGTTTATAAAGAAGAGCCTGGTTTATTAACCAGGCTCTTGATTTTTACACACACGCTACTTTTATTTAAATCTTTTGTAAGCTTTGATGACATTATTAAAAGGCTTGGTCTCCAATTTATCAGTTTGCTCCACCCAGACAGCAGTTGTGCTTTCCACCGATCTGTTCTCCTCCTCCACAATTTCTTTTAAAACAATTCCGTACATATATTCTGAAAAATTTAATTTATCTGTGCGATTTGAAAACCATTTTTCTGAACCGCAATTAGTACAATATGTTTCCAGTGGCACTATTTTATTATCAGCTGTAATTTTAGGCATTCTCAAATTTTTACACTGCTGACATTTTATAGTAATCCAGCAAATATTTATTTTTTGTCCACAGTCAGGGCAATGATTTCCGCTATTAAACTGATTTATATGCGGGTGTTTGCACTCAGTGCTCAAGATTGCTTTAATCATTTTATTAATGATTCCAAGCGTATTCATTATTCATCCCTCTATACAGAGCGGAAAAATGAACTCTAATATAATTCCAGATATTCTTAATTCCGATCATACTTCCCTTAAATACAATAGTATTATGACAATGTTTTTATTTTAATTTATTGGTATTTAGAGGTATGTTTGATACTGCTATAAAGGTATATAATCCCGTTAAAAAGCAGGACAGAACTACTACTTGACTGTTTTCATTGTTATTGCCAGTGCCCTTAAAGAAGGAGGCTTATAACAGCATGTCTGGATTATTGAGTCAGCTTTATCAAGGTATTCCTTGTCATAAGGAGATCCGACAGTAACAGCAATAACAGGCAAAGTTATTGAATTAAAAAGCTCAATTTGTTTCTTGTTTATGAGCGCATTATAGCTAAGAAAAATCACCGAATGGAAATTTTTAATTTTTTGCATAATAGAATGAATTTCCTGTTTTTCAGGATTTAATGAATAAGATAGCTCCTGGCAGTTATGATATTCAAGAAACTCTCTCAGAGATCCTTTATCCTTACTGTAATTAAATATGCGGGATTTATCAGGAGTCAAGATAATAATATCTCTATCAGCTCTGATAGGCAATAAATCACCTTTTTTGAGTATTTTTATTGACTCAATAGCAATTTTATCAATCATAGACTGATTCTCTTTTAAATCTAACGTTAAATTATCCTGTATTTTTGCAATAAGGTTATATTTTTCTTTGAATTTAAAAATCTTTTTCACTGATTCAGTAATTCGGTTTTCTAAATCAGGATTATTAGCAGCATCATCAGCTAATTTGTCTATTAATTTCATATTTGTATCAGAGGAATCTCTAAATATAAATATATCAATCCCTGCATTAATTGCCATTTTACATGCCTCAAAATGATCATAATGCTCCGTTATTCCTCCCATAACCATATCATCTGAAATTATTAAACCTTCAAAGCCTGATTTATCTTTTAAATAATCGGTTATAACTTCTTTTGATAAAGATGCCGGAATTTTTGTATCTTTATTAAAAGCAGAATAATTAACATGAGCAATCATTATTGCATCAATATTATTTTGTATAGCAGTTATGAATGGTTTAAGGTGTATTTTTTCGAGTTCTTCCATTCCAATGTCAATTGATGGCATATCAATATGAGAATCGATAACTGCTTCCCCATGCCCGGGAAAGTGTTTTCCTACAGGAATTATATTATGTTTCTTAAAAGTTTTGTAAACAGGCTCTGAATATTTTATTACTTCGTCAGTATTGCTGCTAAATGCCCTGATTCCTATTATAGGATTAGTTTTTTGGGTATTAACATCAAGAACAGGAGCAAAATTCATATTAATTCCAAGTGATTTAAGTTCTAAAGCCATAATTTGTGTATGAATTTCAATATTGCCTGTATTACCTGTGTTAGCAAGTGCCATTGGTGTTAAATAATCAATTTTTTCTTTTACGATAATCGTCCTTTCGACAAGGCCGCCTTCCTGATCTATGCTCATAAAAAGCGGAATAGACGCATTATCCTGAAGCTGTTTTATTAAATCTTTTAATCCTTCACAGGATTCAATATTGTCTGCAAAGAAAATTATTCCACCCAGTCCTGATTTAACTGCCTTTAGGATATTTATATTATTATTATCAAGTTTGCTGCCCGAAAAACCCATTATAAACATCTGGGCAATCTTTTCTCCAAGAGTTAAAGAATTAATATTTTGTTGAAAATCCATAAAATTCCGTTTTCTACTTTTCCATACTAAATTTTATCATACGATTTTTTAAGACTGATGAATAGTTATGCAGAGGTCTCTTTAACAGGATAAGAATTATTTAAAACATTGCAGTCAAAGTTTACTTGTGTTATTAACTATATAAAGAGATTTTTGTAGTTTTACATTAGATTTTACAAACTATGGGAGATTATTCTATGGACGACCCTTACGCGAGATATTTAATCTAAGCTTAACGATATGTTGTTTATAGAATAATTTCTGTAGTTATCAGCTTCTCGTTAAGTAGCGAAGCGGGAGTGCTGGCAAAGCTGAAACGGCTGCGATCAGCAGGCGGTGCAGGCTTAGCCAAACTTGTTCCAAACAAGAAAAAGCACAGCTTAACGGGAAGTAAGAAAACGTTATATCAAAATCCATATTTTTATTGGACATGATTAGAAACGTAGTTACTTTCATTGAAAGTAACTAAACTTATGTTTTATCCCTGTTAAACCTTAATTATTGTCAAATAGCTGAATTAGGAATATTAATATGGAATTCTTTTCGAAATTATTTTATCAATATAGAAAAATCTGGAAGATAATTTCGCTTTATTTAATTATAAGTGGACCCGGTATTGTAGTGATGGTTGCTGATAATGATGCAGGCGGAATTACGACATATGCAGCAACTGGTGCGGAGTATGGATATGGTCTTATATGGTTTTTGCTGCTTTTAATACCGGTAGCATTTTTTATTCAGGAAATGACAATGAGGCTTGGCGCTGTTACAAAACGAGGATATGCGGAATCTATTTTTGAATCATTTGGGACTCACTGGGGATGGTACACATTAATTGACCTTATTTTAATTAACTGGCTTACATTAATAACAGAATTTATTGGAATGACAGCTTCTCTACAGATATTTGGCATTCCACCGTATGCTACAGTTGCATTTGTATGTGCATTTTTGGGAATACTACTTCTTAATGGCAGATATTGGACATGGGAAAAAATCGCACTTTTATTCTGTACATTGAATCTTATTTACATTCCGGGCGCATTTATGGTACATCCTTCTGTAACAGCAGTCATTCACGACGGATTCATTCCTAATTTTCCAGGAGGATTCAATAATCAGTTATTCTTCTTCCTAATGGCAAATATAGGAACAACAATTGCTCCCTGGATGTTATTCTTCCAGCAAAGTGCTGTTGTTGATAAAGGAATGAAAGAAAAAGATATTCCCTGGGGTAAATTTGATACATTTATCGGATCAATCCTAACGGTAGTTGTAGCAATATTTATTGTTATAGTTACAGGAACAGTGTTACCGGGAATAGATATTAAAAGTGCAGCTCAGGCATCACAGGTACTTATGCAGCATAATAAGTATGTCGGCACATTCCTTGCGATTGGTCTATTTAATGCCGGGTTATTAGGAGCTATCTGTATATCATTAACCAGCTCGTGGGCATTTGGTGAAGTGTTCGGATGGGCGCATTCCCTAAATAACAAAATTAAAGAAGCACCATGGTTCTATATAAATTATTTCATAACTTTAATAAGTGCAGGTTCTATCGTATTAATACCTCATGCTCCGCTTGTTCAGATAACACTTTTTGTGCAGGTAATAGCAGTTACTCTTTTGCCGGTTGCACTTGTGTTTTTAGTCTTACTTTTAAATGACAAAAAAACTATGGGAGAATATAAAAATAACTGGATACAGAACTCTTTTGGAATAACAATTGTTGTAATAATTATTATTTTATCCACGTTATACGGTGTAAGTGCTGTCTTCCCCAATCTTTTTCAATAAAACAGGAGAAAATATATTATGAATAAAAATATTAAAATAATAAAAAAGCAGATAAAAAGGTTTTATGAAGATAATTTTGAGAAAATTATAGAAATAAATGAAAAATATGCAAATCCTAAAATAGAAATATCACCTGCTGTAAAATTTTCATTATTAATGCTCAAGTTTTATCTACTATTTATAGTAGGATTAATGATTTATAAATTTATTACACTATTGAAATAAGGTTACTATTATGAAAAATCAATGTGAATTTGAGTATAGCTTTTTCTTAAGCGATATAATACATAGAAAAATTATCTGGGATGGTAAAAAGATTGGCAAACTTAGTGACATGGTAATATTTGAGACAGAAAAGTTACCTGAAATCACACATTTAATTGTTGGTAGATCATTTGGACATCAGTCACTGCTTATTCCCTGGAAAAATGTTAAAAATATAGATGCTAGCGAAATAGAAATAGACATAGATAAAATTGAAAAATTTGAAAAAGATCCTGTTGAATCTCAGGTGCTATTAAAAGATCATATTCTGGATAAAAAAGTTCTTGATCTTGATGATAATGAAGTTGAAGTAGTTTATGATGTTAAAATGACCCTTCGCAATAACGTTCTCTACGTTACAGCTGTTGATTCAAGTAAATATGGTTTTCTGAGAAGAATAGGTCTAAAATGGCTGGCTAATTTCATTTATAATCTAGCAAGCAGAATTAAAAGTGAAACAATACCCTGGACATACGTCCAGCCGCTGCCGGAACATATAGGAAGTTTTAAAGGCAATGTTAAATTAAAGGTTTTAAAAGAGAAATTACCTGAAATACATCCAGCTGACCTTGCAGATATTCTCGAAGAACTTGACCATGATCAGCGTTTGGCAATTTTTACAGCATTAGATACAGAACATGCATCAGATACTCTGGAAGAAGTTGAACCAAGAGTTCAAAGAGACTTGATTTCTTCGATTGAAAAAGAAAGAGCTGCCGAATTAATCAACGATATGACGCCTGCTCAGGCGGCTGATGTTCTTGCAATATTACCTGCAGCCGATACAGATGATATTTTAAAACTTATTGATAAAGAAAATGCAGTAAAAATAGAATTTCTTCTGGATAAGCAGGAAGAAAATATTCTAAATTATGCGACATCTCATGTCTTTAAATTTCCACCTAAAATGACAGTTAAACAGGCATTGGAAGAATTTCACAATACCGCTAAAGATAAAGATGTAATTATGTATATTTATGTTGTTGATGAACAGGATAAACTTATCGGAATTACTGACATAAGAGAATTGTTGCAGGACAATCCTGAAGAAAAGCTTGAAGACATTATGATAGAAAATGTTATAACACTGGGTCCGGATAATACTTTAATGGAAGCATCAAGGATGTTCACAAGATATCTTTTTAGAGCTATTCCGGTTGTTGATGAAGATGAAATAATTCTCGGAGTTATTCCGTATAAAGATATTATGAATTTAAATCATCGCTTTATTTAAGCGAAGCGGGAGTTTTTTGTTTTAAAAAAGCTTATTCATATAAAATAATCGTATAAGTAATCGAGGAAAAGTAGTAAGTAAATATTGTACCCTTTTATTAATGGGGATAAAAAATTAAGGACTATAGATAAAATGAAAAGATCAGTAATAACAATTTTTGCACTTGCATTAGTAATGGCAGTATTTTCATGTTTTATATTTTCTGATGATGCTCTAGCAGCAAAGAAGAAGAAAAAATTAACTCCCGAAGAAACTACACAAATGTCAGATACCGCAAGTAAACTTGTTAAAAAGGTTTATTCATATTCGTTATTTTCACCAAAAGATAATGAAAACCTTATCGATTTAAAATTAAAACTTGATGATTATTTACCGGCTAATACCACTAATCCTGACTTTCCAGCACTGTATTTCAGAGTTGGCTATGTTTATGAGCAAAGGGAATATAAGGATGATGCTATAGAGTGTTTTAAAACCATTCTTGAAAACTTCCCCGATTCACCTTTTACCGCAAAAGCCACAAATGAACTTAAAAAAATGGGTGTAAAAATAGAAAACCCTGCTGCCGGTATAACTACAGGTCAATAATTATATTATTAAGAATAAAATTAAATATATTTAGTTATAAACACTGAAAATAGCGTTATATGCCGTATATTAACATAATATTACAAAATATTATGTTAATATAGAAAAATTATATAAAAAAGAGCAATTTTTTATATCGGTTTGTTTTTATATATATAAGAGAGAAAAACAAAAACCAAACAAGGCTACAAGATACCACGAGAGGAAAAATTTAAGTTCGAAGTTATAATAGGAGGATTTCAAATGGCCAGAGTATTAATTTCAATGCCTGAAGAGTTTTTATCAAAGATCGATCAAGTAGCAGATAATGAACAGAGATCAAGGAGTGAATTAATCAGAGAAGCATTACGAACATACATTCATAAATCAAGAGTTAGAGAAAACACACTTGCAAGCAAGAATGCATCAATTTTAGAGGCGCTATTGGACTAATATTCAAGAGGAGTTTATGGGGATTTAACGGAGAATACACAAAAACAAAAGGCAGCACAAGCTGCCTTTTGTTTTTGTTAATAAATGTAAGGTAAGAATATAATCTTTGCCTTACATTTTATTTTGAGAAAATAGTATGCAAATTATATGACTGAACTTAAATATAAATTGTTCATTTTTTCTCATTATGAACCTCAATATTATTTAATTTTCCCGTGTTTTAACCTGTTCTGATTTGTAATTTGTAAATAAATATAAAATCTCTCTCATTATAAATGCATTTAATTTTTTACACGTTTTATATTAGTAAGACTATTTCATTAAAGAGAAATATTGATGCTTATATCAAACAATGTGAATAAGATCTTGATGTATCCCTCGCAGTATATAAAGAATGATTTAAATAGAGATATTTTTAATTTAAATCAGCCTTCGAATAATTGCTGGCCATCTTTTCAATCGAGTAAAACTGATTCGGCATTGAAGGCCCAAATTCTTGTAAAACCTCAGGGATACAGAGAAATATGTGCTTTTAATGTTCCATTCTATGAAAAGGGACATTTATATGAGCTTACTAATGGGCAGAAAGTTGTTATAATTCCAAAACATGGTCCTACAGTAATTAGAACATCTGTAAAAGCAGGTTTTTTTACTGAAAGAGACAGTGAAGCAGGATATAGTCACTTTGTGGAACACAGCCTTTTTAACGGTTCAAAAGATTTAAAACCTGGACAATTCGAAAATGAAATGGAGAAAATTGGTGCTTTTACGAATGCAGATACAGATTATGATGTAACGTGTTATTATGTCGTATTTTCCGGTAATAATACGCAGGATCTTGAAAAAATCATTTCAATGCATGCGAATATGCTCCAATATCCTGTTTTTTCTCCTGATATGATCGAAAAAGAAAAACCTATAGTTCTTTCTGAAATTGAAACTAATGACGCTGTGCAGGAAGAAGTATTTAAAAGGTCTCTTAAAAATTTACTTCAAATTGACACACCTCGTAATGGTGATCTTGTATTAGGACCTAAAAAAAATATTAAAGATATTACTGATAAAAAATTATCTGATTACTTCAACAGGCGATATTCACCTGATAATATGACAACTGTTCTGGTTGGAAATGTAAATCCGAATCAGGCTATAAAAATTATCAGCAAATATTTTGATAAACCTAAAAGTTTAGACACAGAAAATAATAAAGTTTATAAAAAAATTAATCCGATTCAAAAAACTGTTAGAGAAGAGTTCACGCATGAACAGTTGGAAGATATTGCATGTGTTCAGGTGACATTTGTAGGCCCCCAAAATAGTAATTCTAAGGAAATAATAGCCCTGGAAGCATTGCAGACAATATTATGTGAATACAGAAATGCAAGATTTATAAAAGCTTTCAAAAAGATAAATACTGATATAGATGTATATAGCAGATTAATCAGTTCAAAATCGTATGATCCTCAGGTTATTTTTTTAGAAGGAGAATTTAAATCAGGTCAGGAAGAAAAGGGGATCAAAATAATTAATGATGTAATACAGGGATTAGTAAGTGATCCGCCTTCAGAAAAAGAAATACTGATTGCAAAGAATAAATTGATTGATAATTTAAACATACAAAGTGAATATTCAATAAGAGTGGCTAATCTGGCAAATATAGCAGCTATAAATAATAAAGACCTGAAATATTATTCTGAATACATAAATACCGTTAATTCATTAACTTCAAAAGATCTTCAAAATGCTGCAAAAAAATATCTTGATATGAACAAAGCTTCAATTGTTGTTGTTCGTCCTGAAGACAAAACTGCGAAAAAATCGGTACCGAATAAATCTAAAGCAGTCAGTTTTGCAGGAAAAACTAATAATACTTATGTAGGAAAAATAGAAGAAATTGATCTTCCTAATAATGTACACCTTGTCATCAATGATGATTCCCATACAATTAGAACAAGTGCAAAATTTGAACTTGCAGTTGATAACATACCTGACATAAATCCCGCCGTCACAAAAATACTCGGAGCGATGCTTCAAAAAGGAACTAAAGATCACAATGAAGATGAATTAAACGATTTAATTGATATAAATTGTCTGACAATAGGTTCATTTAGTGACTTTCAGTCACTAGGTACTGAAATAGAATGTACTAATGAGAGATTTCCTTTAGCTTTGAACATTGCTAAAGAAATTTTATTAAGTCCCGAATTTACGCAAAAAGATTTCAAAACAGCAAAAAAGGAAATCAAAGAACAGTTATCCGGAAATGAATTGAATGCCCTTGAGGCAGCTTTAGAAATAGCTTTTCCTGATCATCATTTTGGATATAGCAATGAACAAATTTTAGATGAAATTGCTGAGATAACGTTAGATGATATAAAAGAATTTTATAACTATATTTTAAAAAATCCAAAAGTTAAAGTCGTAATAACTGGTCCAATAAGTAAAACCCAAGGTCTTAAAGCTAAAATTATTGAAACAATGAGTTCTCCAGATAATATGCCTCCTGTAAAAAAATATCGGTTTGCCAGGAATACTTCTAAAAGCGAGCCTTTAACAGATAATGAATTATTTGTTACTGCTAAAAATAGAAATTATGCTGATATAGTACAGTTATTTAAAATTAAGGAAACAGGAGAGATAAAAGATTTAATTGCTTTAAAAATTTTAAACAGCATATTAGGAGAAGACTCATATTCACGTTTACATAAAGATCTAAGAGAATCAAAAGGTCTTGCATATGAAGTCGAATCAGTTTACGATTCAGACAAAACTGATGGTTATATTGCATTAAATATAAAAACTTTAACCGAAGAAGAAGATGATGATGGTGACATTATTCCAAAATATGAAAATATCAAATTATCTTTAGACGGATTTAAAGAGCATATAAATAGAATAATTCAGGAAAAAGTTACTTCCGAAGAATTATGCAATAATAAAAAAGCTTTAATAAATGCTTTAGGAGCAGAAATTGAATCCTCAATGCAAAAAACATCTCTTGTAAATGAGGGATTTAATACAAAGTATGGCGTTAAATACATTCCAGAATTCTTAAAAGCCATAGATGAAGTGAACGAAGATGATATCCAAAGAGTTGCAGAGATGTATTTATCCCAACCTTCAATGATTTCAATAATCGCAAATAAAAATACCTTGAAAAATACAAAAAAATATCTTGAATCCCTGGATTAAATGCAATAAAATCAAACGGAATTAAATAATAGATAACTTCATCCAATAAAAAATCCGAATTTATCGACATTCGTGACATTTGAGAGGCTGAAAATTTAATAAATAACAGGATCTTGCAGTAAATCCGTAAAAACCTTGCAAAATAAGGTATTTAGGAAATATAAATTAAAAAAAATTATATTAATAATTTCAAGGTTGAATCGCAAATTTTTTTAATTCGCTCTTGAATAACGTTTGATATAAAAGACTTTTATCTTTGCAATCGCTCACCCCGCAAGGGGGAACAAAAAATTTGCTGTATTTACCGCTCATTACTGACTCTAATAAACTATTTTAAAGCTACAATTTTGCTTAAACTTACGTTCTGATTGAAGTTGATATAGTTTTAATTAAATAAAAAGGAGATAAAAAAAGAGAAACTTATTGAAAAAATGAAGTGAAGAGGAGTTGGCGGGTTAGCATAGAAACATAAGTTTAAGCAAAATTTCCGCAATAAAACAGTTTAAAGAGTCAATATATGAGCTTTTGATTATGTTTATTAGATTTTAAACTATTGCATGATTCCTGTAAATAACGATTTATTATTCAAATTGGTATAAATCAGATTTATTTTTTAGCCCCTTTAAGCATCTCACGTAGAGTTTTTAATTTGTCTCTTATTTCTGCTGCGCGTTCAAAGTCAAGTAATTTGGCAGCTGAATGCATATCTTTTTCCATTTTTGTTATGATTTTGGGCAAATCTTCAATGGTAGCACCAACTTCCACCATTTGTTCGGCTATTACATCTTCTATTTCCCTGAAACTGTTAACCATTTCAAGCAGATTATTCTTAATCTCCTTAACTATAGTTTTAGGAGTAATATTATTAATTCTGTTATATTCAATCTGAATTTGACGTCTTCTATCTGTTTCTTCCTTGGCTCTTTGTATACTGTTAGTTATTTTATCTGCATAAAGAATTACTTTACCGCAGGAATTTCTAGCTGCTCTGCCTATAGTCTGAACTAAACTTGTCTCTGATCTTAAAAAGCCCTCTTTATCAGCATCCATGATAGCAACAAGAGTAACTTCAGGAAGATCCAGACCTTCTCTTATAAGATTTACTCCGACTAAAACATCAAATTCACCAAGTCTTAAGTCTCTTAAAATTTCAACTCTTTCTAATGATTGAATTTCACTATGTAAATATCTTACTTTAAGGCCCAGTTGGAGAAAATAATCCGATAAATCTTCAGCCATTTTCTTCGTTAAAGTAGTTATTAGGATTCTTTCTTTCTTGATAATTCTTGATTTAATTTCGCTAATTAAATCATCTACCTGATTTTCAATGGGTCTGATTAATACATCAGGGTCAATAAGCCCAGTAGGTCTAATAATCTGCTCAACTATCTGTTCCGATGTATTTCTTTCAAATTCTGCCGGTGTAGCGGAAACAAAAATTGTCTGGTTTATTCTATCCCAAAATTCTTCACTCTTAAGCGGTCTGTTATCTCTGGCACAGGGAAGCCTGAAGCCATATTCAATAAGGGTATTTTTTCTCGCTGCATCTCCATTATACATAGCTCTTATCTGTGGTACTGTAACGTGAGATTCATCTATTACAAGAAGAAAATCATCCTGAAAATAATCAAGCAGAGTTGACGGAGAGGTTCCGGGTTCACGTCTTTCTATAATTCTTGAATAATTTTCAATTCCGCTGCAATATCCGACTTCTTTAATCATCTCTATATCGTGATGGGTTCTTTGTAAAATCCTCTGAGCTTCCAATAGTTTATTTTGACTTTTTAATTCTTCAACTCGTTCTTGCAGCTCCATTTCGATCAGTCTGCTTGTCTCTTCTTTATTTTCTTCGTCGGGAAGATAATGAACAGCCGGAAATATAACTGTATCATTACATAGTTCCAGAATTTCTCCTGAAACGTGATCTAATCTGGTAATTTTTTCTATTTCATCTCCAAAAAACTGTATTCTTAATATGGTATTTTCATAAGAAGGCTGTATTTCAATTATATCGCCTCTTGCTCTAAAGCAGCCTCTTTTGAGTTCTATATCATTTCTTTCATAATGAATATTCACAAGCTGTCTTAAAAGGTCATCACGATCCATGCTATCTCCTACTGAGATTTTCATTGATCCTTTGAAATAATTTTCAGGCAAACCAAGCCCATATATACAACTGACACTGGCAACTACAATAACATCTTTTCTTTCAAAAAGACTTCTTGTTGTACTGTGCCGCAGCCTGTCTATTTCATCATTTATACTTGCAGTCTTCTCTATGTATGTATCGGTTCTGGGGATATAAGCTTCCGGCTGGTAATAATCATAATAGCTTATAAAATACTCGACTGCGTTATAGGGAAAGAGTTCTTTCATTTCATTATAAAGCTGTGCAGCCAGAGTTTTATTATGTGCGATTATTAATGTAGGCTTCTGGACATTCTGAATCACATTTGCAATGGTAAAAGTCTTTCCTGATCCGGTAACACCTAAAAGCGTCTGTTTTTTTAACTCGTTATTAATGCCCTGACTAAGATATTCTATAGCCTTTGGTTGATCTCCAGCTGGTTGATGCGTTGAAACAACTTGAAATGGTCTTTTCATATCGATATTTCGTTTAATTTTATCCAAATTTTTTACCTAATAATATTTTACATTATATTAACAACTCTTTTTAAAGAAGGACCATTATAAAATTTATCTTTATAAGAAGCTATAACTCAAGCATACATTAAAATACTAAATTCATTTATTAATTTTTCCAGAAAAATGATAACTTTTTTAAAGTATAAACTAAATTAAAACTACAATACTGCAATTGACCGATTATAATAGAATGTGATTATTTTAAAATCATAGAGTGCAGACAATTATACTTAACTAAAATTGATTTTTGGCTGTTAAAGCCTTAGTGACAGGAACAAACATTTGGAATTACTTTAAAATAATGATATTTAAATTATACATGAATCTTTATAAATCAATTATATTTTTTACACTGAGCATCTTATTGTTGTCCACATCTCAGTGTGCTTTTGCGCAAATAGGCGTAATTAATAGCCCTACCAGTTCAAAAATTATTTCTGCCAATCATACTGGCGACTATGATGATCTCTGGTCCGAAATAATTTATACTCTTAATTTTACAAATATGAAATACAGTATTGTACCTGAAGATCAGTTGAATGATATTGATGTTAAAAAATTTAATATACTTATTTTGCCTCTTATCCACGATTTACCGCAGGAAACTCTGCAAAGAATTGAAAATTATGTCAAAAATTACGGAAAAATTATAGTTATTTTTTCAGATGCTCCTGTTAGCCAAACAGGTCAAAAATTGTCAGAACTGCTAAGAATACAACAGGAAAATCCCAGAAAGCTTGAGATTAAAAGTTTTGTTAACTTTGTAAATGGTAAGAAATATTCAGAAAATGGTTTTCCAAGCTCATCAAGAATTGCTTTTACTAAATTAGGAATACATTCGAAATCTCTTGCTGTATGGAATCAGATCGAAGAAAACAATCCCGCCATTACTTTATCGGACACCGGAAGCTATATTGGCTGGAAATGGGGAAATGACGGTGATATTAACTTTAATACCGATGCAATGAAAACTATAATAGAATCCTTACATCCAGGATTAGCTAAAAAAGAACAAACAAAACTTAATTTTAAGGTTTTCTCAAAAAAATTAGACGAAATAAACAATATCCAAAAAGATACTTACGATTTTATTGATGAAAATACTCAAAATAGTTCTGCACCTTCATTCAGCGAAATTCAGGATTATCTTTATATATCAAAAATTCAGGAAAACCTTTCTAAAGCATACTATTATGATAGCGACTTTGAAAAAGCTCAGGAAGAATTAAAGAAAGCTCGATATAATGCCTTGGTTGCCTATGCTAAAGCAGCTCCTTCCAGTATTATAGAGGGAAGAACTTTATGGCTTGACAGAGGAACAATAGTATCAATAAAGACACAGGATGAAATGGCAAGTTTATTCGATAAGATCCAAAAAATCGGCATTAATATGATATATTTTGAAACTATAAATGCAGGATATACAATATATCCGGGTAAAATAGCTGAACAAAATCCAATGACTATCGGCAGAGATCCTCTTTTATGGGCTGTTCAGGAGGCTCATAAAAGGAGTATGGAGTTGCATGCCTGGACATGGATTTTTGCGGTCGGAAATGTGAAACATAATCCCTTAATAGGTAGATCTTATAATTACTCCGGTCCGATAATCTCCAAAAATTATGATCTTGCTCTGCTTGGTTCAGAAGGAAATATGATACCGATTAATCAAAATGAGTACTGGCTTGATCCTTCGAATTCAAGATCCAGAAGCCTTGCTCTATCGCTTTTGGAAGAAATAGTCAGAAACTACCATGTTGACGGCATTCAACTTGATTATGTCAGATATCCATTCCAACGAAGCAATAATTTCATGGGATTTAACACAGAAAGCAGACAAAAATTTGAAATAGAAACAGGATATTCTTTAGACAGGCTTGATGACAATACATTTAAAATGTGGAATGAATGGAAGACAAAACAGGTTTCACTATTTGTAAAAGATGTATCTGAAACGCTACGGAAAATCAAACCTGATATAAGAATTTCAGCTGCGGTTTTCGGTGGAAATAGAGAAAGAAGACTTAATACAATACAGCAGGATTGGGAATCATGGGTTGATAATGGTTGGATTGATATATTAAATCCAATGATTTATTCAACAAATACTGCTCAACTTGAAGAAAATATTGATTATTTCGTAAAGTCAGTCGGGAATAAGGCATTTATATATCCGGGTATTGCAGTTAGACAACTTGAAGATGCTGACATGCTTGAGCAAATATATGCAATCAAAGATAAAGGTTTGGTAGGAAATACTTTGTTTGCTATGGCTCATCTTGGTACAGAAAAGTCTGAATTGTTATCACAGGGGCCGTATAGATTTAAAGGAGCAAAAAATCCAAGTATGAATCCTTTAGAATCAGTTATTGAACTAATAGATGACTTTTTGATCAAAGTTAATAATGTAAATAAACTTAATAAGAGTTCTATTTCAAACACATATTCTATTGAACAGATTATTAGTGAAGCTAAACAACTCAGATTATATATTATTTCATATTCTTCTAGTCCTTCATTATCAAAAATAGACAAATCTCTCTCAATGCTGCATAGACTTGAATTTCTAACGAATAATTTGTTTTTAGCTGATAATACAGCAAAGCCAATGTTTGTAAAGTCAATTACCGGGTCATTAAAAGAAATTGAAACTTTATTATGTTATCAGCAACATAAAACAACATTAAAAGACTTTGCTCAAAACGAAATTTTAACTAATTCTACAATGACCGAAAGTAAGAATTAATAATTACATTTGCAAAATAAAAGGCAGCTTGTGCTGCCTTAAATCTTTTGTGTATTCCCCGTTAAATCCCCATAAACTCCTCTTGAATATTAGTCCAATAGCGCCTCTAAAATTGATGCATTCTTGCTTGCAAGTGTGTTTTCTCTAACTCTTGATTTATGAATGTATGTTCTTAATGCTTCTCTGATTAATTCGCTCCTTGATCTCTGTTCATTATCTGCTACTTGGTCGATCTTTGATAAAAACTCTTCAGGCATTGAAATTAATACTCTGGCCATTCTAAATCCTCCCATTTATCTTGTAGTTACGTTTTTGTTTTTTTGTTTACCCCTTATGTATATATAAAAACAAACCGATATAAAAAATTGCTCTTTTTTATATATTTTTGCTATATCTTTCTTAATATTTTGTAATAATAAAATGAATAACCGATCTACGATTAAGTTTTGATATTTAGTTCAGAATTAAGGAAGTATGAAAAAACTTTTACGTATTGTGTCATGCTGAACTCGTTTCAGCATCTCAGTTATTATGAGATCCTGAAACGAGTTCAGGATGACACGAAATGATATTTTTAAAATGAGTAAAAATTTTTTCTTTATTACTTAGAAAAAGGCTTTTACATATAAAGTTGAAATTAAGATTTGTAACTAAGCTATTGTAAATAGGCAATTAGAATAATTTATACAGTTTATATAATCAAGTTTAAAAAAGGAGAAAAATATTATGTTAACTGCTTCATTCAATCCATTTATAAATTGTTCATTACCAAAAGAATCTCAGCAAAAAGAATTTAATTGTATTTCTTATAAACAAAAAGCAGATTCTGTCTCCTTTACGTCAAAGGTAAATATACCTGAGGTTTCACCAGAATTTTTATGTCAAAAAGTGGACGATATATTAGGTGATTTAAAGAAAGTGTACGGATATTGGAGAAAAAAAGAGGAAGTTAGTGACTTTCAATGGTCAAATCCTACCAGTGTATCTAGTGTGCTATTATCTTTATTTATAAAACCAAAAGATGTGAAAAATGGATGTTATACATCAGATTTCGCATTAGAAAATCTTAAAAATACATTTATAATTGAAAGTATAGCAAATAGTCTTAAAAGAGTTATTATGAAACATGAAGGCGCTGAAGAATTGTTGATGAAAGCTGAAGCAGAATTCAATGAAAGTTTGACAAAATTGGATAACTTTGAAATACATCAGCTTAGTAATAAACCAGAATATCTTGAAGCTAAAAAATTAGCTGTAGATGAATTAAAACTTGTTCTTAATCTTGAACAAATAAAAATGTTTTCCGGGGACACAGCATCTCCGCATGATAAACTGGGCGCTTATAAAGGAAGATACAGCATATTTAGCAGATTTTGTATGGAATAATATCAGGATTTTTTAATTTGAGCCATTTTGTCATTATAAAAAGATGTAAATCTTTCTTGTAAAATAGCTTCCCTTGCGTCATTCATTAGCTTTACAAGATAATGAATATTGTGAATAGTCATCAGTATAGCTGCTGTTGCTTCCTTAACTCTATAAAGATGTCTTATATAAGCTTTCGTATGATTTTGGCATGTATAACATTCACAACCATTCACAAGAGGTGAGAAATCTTCTTCGTATTCTTTATTTTTAATAATGCCTCTGCCTGTTGGAGTAAAGAAACTGCCATGCCGTGCTATCCTTGTAGGCATAACACAGTCAAACATATCAACGCCTCTTAATACTCCATCCAGTAAATCTTCAGGCGTTCCAACTCCCATTAAATATCTGGGCTTATTTTCAGGCAATAGAGGTGTGGTTATTTCAACAATATGATTTTTAAGGTCAGAAGGTTCTCCAACGCTTACTCCACCTATAGCATAACCGTGTGATTCTATAGATGAGATAAATTTTGCGCTTTCTATTCTCAAATCATCATAAACAGATCCCTGCACAATTGGAAATAATGCCTGATCTTCTCTTTTATGACTTTCCATACATCTTAATAACCATCTATGAGTTCTGTCCATTGCTTCTTTTGCCTGATCATAAGAACAGGGATATGGGGCACATTCATCGAAAGCCATTATTATATCAGCACCAATGCTATTTTGAACTTCCATTGAAACTTCCGGACTCATGAAATAAGCAGTTCCGTCCTTTGGATCTTTAAAAGTAACTCCATCTTCTGTTAAAACTCTAAGATCTGAAAGGCTGAATACTTGAAAGCCGCCGGAGTCTGTAAGTATCGGTTTTTCCCAGTTCATCCATTTATGAAGTCCACCGGCTTTTTTAATTAAATTATGTCCGGGCCTGAGGAACAAATGATATGAATTAGAAAGGATGATTTGAGCCTGTGTCTGGTAAAGATGATCCTGAGTCATCATTTTGACAGCTGAATTAGTCCCTACAGGCATAAAAACAGGAGTTCTGATTTCCCCATGAGGTGTTGTAAAAACTGCTGCTCTTGCTTTTGAATCAGAACAGGTTTTAATTAGCTGAAAATCAAAGTATTTTGATGACAAATTTAAATAGGTCCTTTAATATTATTGTTAATAGACTAAATCCATCCTGCAACTGACATCAATCTTTCAATACAGGCTTCGTGATCCATTTTGCGGCAGTTCTTCGCCATTTACCATATATTTCTGATTCATCAAAGAAAAGAGCAATCTCTCTGGCTGCACTTTCAGGACTGTCTGATCCATGTACTATGTTTCTTTCGGTAATTTGCGCATAATCAGCCCTGATTGTACCGGGTGCTGCATCTTTGGGATTTGTTGATCCCATCATTTTTCTAACGAGAGAAACAACATCTTCGCCCTGTATTACCATTGCTATAATCGGACCGCTCGTAATAAAATTTATAAGATTTTCAAAGAATGGTTTACCAACATGCTCAGCATAATGTCTTTCAGCCATTTCTGCATCAACAAGCATCATTTTAAGAGCCAGTATTTTAAAACCTTTTTTTTCAAATCTTTGTATAATCTCTCCAATAAGACCTCTTTGAACCGCATCGGGTTTAATAGCAACAAAAGTCCTTTCCATAATTTCCTCCACATCTGCCTTATGATGATCATTAGACCATAAAAGTAAGCCATTTACAATCAATTTACGCTTATATGCGTAACTTTACTTAAGATCCACATTTTCATTCAGCAGAACTTCTTTTTCAGTTTCAAGCATGATGCTTAAATTATTTCGAGCTTCTTTATGTTGAGGATTTAATTCTAAAACTTTTTTATATTCTTCTTTTGCTCTTTCAATATCTTGTACTGATTCGAGGGCAATAGCCAGATTATAATGAACGTCATCATAATCTGGATTAATTTCTATAGCTTTTTCAAATTCCTCAATAGCTTTATCGATCTGTTCATTTGATCCGTAAACAATCCCAAGAGCATTATAAGCTTTATGATTGGAAGGGTTCATTTTAATTGCTTCCATATAACAATCTATTGCACTTTGTGTTTCACCCATTTCATCGTTAAGATGTCCAAGATTCAATACGAAATCACTGTCATCAGGACTAAGTTCAATAGCACGTTTATAATGGCTCATGGCTGATTCAAAGTTTTTGACTGACTGATTTGTTTTACCAAGATTAAAGTAAATATCAGGATTATTTTCATTATAATGTAATGCCAGAATAAATTTATCAAGAGCATCCTGATAAGAGCCTTTTTTATAGAAAGTTACTCCCCAGTTACATATAAGTGCGCTGATATATTCTTTATAAATTTCTTCTTTTTCTTCAGAATTTGTTTCAATTATAAGGTTTTTGTAAATATCGATTGCTTCAAGAAACATTTCTTTGTGTTCATAAGCCTGAGCAAGGGTAATTTTGGGATAGTCGAGATCCGGTTCATTCTGAAGTATGCTTTTGCAAACATCGATAGCTCCATCATAATTATTTGATGCTATTAATATTTCTGCAAGTCTATTCATTATCCTTTCTATATCGGGTGATCCAATTTCAATAATTGTATAGTAAAGATTAACTGCTTCATCAAAATTCTTTGTCACTACAAATATCTCAGCAAGCGATATCATTATTTCAACATTGTCTTGTTCAATTTTTAAAATATATTGATATTCTTCTATGGCATCTTCATACTGTGCAACTTTACAATATAATGATGCAAGCAGTTTGTGAGTTTCTATATCGTTTTTATCAATAATAATAACTGTTTTTAATTCAGAAATTGCATTAAAATAATCGCTCTTAGAAAGATATAAACTGGCCAGATTTATTCTCAATTCAGTATCGGAATTACATTTTTCAATTAGTTTTTCGTATTGTTTTATTGCAGATTCAACATTTCCCGACTCCTGATGAATCTTTGCAATTTTATATCTTATTTCAGTATTATCAGGATCTTTTAGAAGAATATAATTATATTCTTCTAAAGCTTTTCTGGGATTTCTTGATAAATAATAGCATTCAGCCAGTTTTTCTCTGGATTCTATATGATTTGGATTTATTTTTTTTATAAAGCTGAATTGCTCTATTGCAAGTGAGATTCTTTTTTTATTAAGGTATAAATTGCCAAGCATAAACCTTGCAACAAGGTCTTTAGGGGTTTTTCTGACAGAATTTTCATAAATTTCAATTGTACTGTTTATATCACCGTTATAGGCTAAATACGAGTCTTCTTCCCGGTTTTTACCAGAGTTGTGTTTTTTAGGTTTATCCTTGTTAAATGATAAGGATATGCCAGCATCCTTTACAAGCAATTTTGATAAAACTGCAATTATATATCCGGTTATAGTTAATATAATAATTAAATATATAAATTCATGCATATAGTGAAATGATTCTTTCGTAATTATATTAAAATTTCATTATTAATTCTCTTTTTGTATTATATGATATTTTCAATAATTATGACAACTTTTACATACGGGCAATTTGTCCGGCTGAAAATCAAAATAAACAAAGGCTTTGGCAAATTTAACAACTATAAAGTTGACTTAATGTAGATAAATTATTATTCTAAAGTTATATATCTGTCACAAAAAACTGATTTAAATTGAGTGTAAAGACAAGAAGATATACTATGAAAATTAGATATATAATTATAGCTTTAATAATTGCAGTTACTTCTGTAAATATTGTCGTGGCTCAGGATTGGGATACTTATCTCAATAATTATGATAAGTATCAGATTGAAAGACCTGTTACGCCACAAGAATTTAATAAAGCACTCGAAACAGTGCAAAGTTATCAGAAAAAAAATGTAAAAACAAAGAAAAAGAAAAAAAAGGGGGAACTACCGCAAGAAGCTCCTCAGCCGCCTGTCAAAGAAGTAATAATTCCTTCTTCATCCGGGATTCTGATGGGACTTCCTGTCGCTGTTTGCTGGAATGACAGGATTATTTCGGATGGCTTTTATCTGGCAGAAAAAACCGTAAAAGATAAAAACTATTTTTTGAAAATAGTGCAGAGCGGAAAGATTTTTGCTGAAATAGAGACAAAAATATCAGATGCTAAATATACTGGAAAAACAGAAATATTAGTGCAAAATACTGGTAATAACGTTGTTAAACTCATTTATATTGATAGAGAAATTAGTCTCGAATCTGAATTACCGGTTTATGTTTTTAATTCAGCCGGACAATAAGATCTTTATTAAGAATTATTAACATCAATTTATTATCTGACAGCCCTATTGCGTAGCTAAAGAGTATTTTAAAAATATGACGGTTATATATAACTTGTATATACTTATCTAAAATCTAAATAATTTCATATATAATGCTGGTAAATTACAGGATAGTTTTTGTTTTTATATAGATATAGAAACAAAAACTATTTGGGGTTAAAAATAGTTTTATGGAAGAATAGGAATAGGTTAGGTATCTCTTAATTTTAAGCAGGATCTGAATCCTGCTTTTTGTTTTGTCTGTCAGTTATAAAGAATTAGGGTCTTTTTGGCAAGCTCTTTTAAGAAGAATGTTTTCAGCAGCCTGAAAATCTTGCAGAGTGTCCACATCAACCTGCCATTCCATTTCATAAAAACAGACATTATTGCCAATAAAATCCTTAGTCTTTAAAAAAGCATCGTATCTTATCGCATAAAAAGAACCATTTTCACAGAACATAGGTTCCATCAAATGGGCTTCTTGCCTTCTTGGTCTTAAATGATAATCATAAAGCGCTTCCAGTGAACCATCTGGCTTTTGTTTCCATAAAGGCATTGTTCTGCCTGCATGATGCCCTGCAAAAATTGAATCTTTATCTGAGTGAATGAGTTGTTCTAAAGCTGCATCAATTATATTTTCATCTCTTAAAGGGCTGGTTGGTTGCAGTAGAACTATAATATCAGGTATATAACCTGCTTTATTAAGTTCATCTACGACTTGTGCAATAACAGGAGCCGTCTTTGTTTCATCCTGTGCCAATTCGATTGGTCTTTCAATTATTTCGGCGCCAAAACTTCTTGAAACCTCTGCAATTTCCTTGTCTTCTGTTGAAACAATAACTCTTTCAATATATTTTGACTTTATTGCAGCTTCTATAGAATATGTAACTAACGGTTTACCGGCAAGAAGTTTAATATTCTTTCGAGGTATACCTTTAGAACCACCTCTTGCTGGAATAATGCCAACTATTCTCATAGTATTTCCAACTCCTGTTTCATACTGCATATCGGTAATATAATATATCTTTTCACGAATAATTGCTAGAAGTAGTCTCAAAAGTCCAAATTTTAGTTGTGAATAATTTACGACTGATATACTTATTTTTCGTGTCACCCTGAACTTGTTTCAGGGTCTAGTCAGATGCTGAAACAAGTTCAGGGTGACACGGATTTTTATCAGTTACAATTTAATCATTACCCCAATTTTTTTTATTTGTAATTAAATATATTTATAAATAAAATATATTTAACTTGAATTGCTTAATTAATTTAATAAATATGAATTTATTAATCTTATCTAAATAGTCATCCCGACTGTAATGGAGGGATCTTACAAATTTATACTTTAAGTATACAGAGGAAATAATAATGAATATAAAAAACTTTGCATCAAAGAATGTTATTCTATTTGGACTTGGAACAGCGTTGATAATATTATCTTTATTTTTAATCAAGGATATTACACTGCTTTTCTTTACTTCATTTATTATAGCCAGTGCATTGAATCCGGCAATAGACAAAATGAGCCGGAAGATTCCGCGATGGCTTTCTGTATTAATTATATATCTGGTAGGTTTTTTAGTACTTGCTCTATTTTTAATTCCGCTTGTTAACATAATAATTCAACAATCTATATTATTAATGCAAAATGCGCCTGATTACTGGACAAAACTTTATAGTGAACTCAATATCTTTCTGCACAAAGTTCCATGGATTTCACCTGTAGTATCTCAATTTACAACAACAGCGGCTGGATACAGTCAAAATATTGTTGCCGGCTCAATTAATTTAACTGTTAGTTTAATGCAGGGTCTCGCAATTATTTTCACCTTAGCAATGGTAGTTTTATATATGCTTTTGGATAAAGAGCAATTAAAAAGAGGTTATCTCAGATTTTTCCCGCTTAATATAAGAGACAGGGCTGAAAGCATATCCAGTTCAATCTCAAGAAAAGTAGGCGGTTATGTTGTTGGTCAGTTATTATCGATGATAGTTGTCGGAATATTAACTTCTCTTGGACTTTTTGCTATTAAAGTAAATTTTGCAGTTTTACTTGGGGCAATTGCAGGGGTTCTAGATATAATACCGGTAGTTGGACCTGTTCTTGCAATTGTTCTTGCTGTAATAGTTGCTTTTGGTCAAAGCCCCTGGCTTGCTGTCTGGACAATATTAATTTATATACTTGTACAATGGGTTACGAACACATTTATCAGACCGGCAATTTTTAGTAAATTTTTAGATTTACATCCATTAATAATTATTTTTGCTTTACTCGTGTCTGCAACCTGGCTTGGTGTTATAGGTGTAATTATCGCGCCTGCTATAGCTGCTACAGTTTGTGTTTTAATCGAAGAATTGTATTTAAATAATATTAATTCAGAGGTGTAAATTTTTATAATCTGTTATTGGACAAATAAAAAAATTTACGTATTGTGTCATCCTGAATTTATTTCAGGATCTCTGATAAGTGATGAAACCTCGACCTCGCCATCTGCGTGGCGGAAAGCATTACATAAAGAGATAGTTCAAAAACACTTGAAAATTTTTTATTACATCCTTATTGGACAATATTTAGTGTGAAATAAAATGTAGTGCCTTTTTCTACTTCACTTTCAAACCATATCCTGCCTTTATGAATATCAATAATTTGTTTTGATAAATAAAGTCCAAGTCCTGTACCTATTCTTCTTTTACCTGTAGGATATCTCTGAAATATGTTTGGTCTTTCTGATTCAGATATACCCTTTCCATTATCATTAACAGCAATTTCTACTTCATTATCAATTCTTCTTGCTTTAATATTAATATCTGTACCTTTTTGATTATGTTTTATAGCATTGCTTACAAGATTTTTAATTACTCTTGCTATTTCATTCTTGTCAGCATTTACCATAGGTAAGTTTTGTTCGATTTCAACATTAATTTCTGAACCTTCATATTTTGCAAAATGTACTAATGTATCTATGGCGTCATAAATGATATTTTCAATTTTTACAGGTTCACTATTCAATTCAAATTTGCCTGATTCATAGTGATATATTGCAAGTATATTACCAACTATTCTTAATAATTCTTCGTTTGTTCTATAAATATCCTCTAAATATTCAAAATAATCCTTTAATTGTTCATCAGGTTTTCTGGAAAGCATGAATTCAAGTGCTTTCTGTTCAGCAAATAGTGGACTTCTTAAATCATGAGTCAAAGTTGCTATAAAAGTTTTTCTTATATCTTCTATTTCCTGTCTTCTTCTGGATTCCAGATAAACTAAAGAAGAAGAATCAATAATCAGCCTGAATAAATCTATTTCATCCGGTAACCACATTCTGGGCATAGAGGAACATACCATCGTTAAACCTAATTCACCGTATTCCTGGAACAAAGCAGGGGATAAATATAACATAAATGATTGTATGTCGTTCGATAGCAGGTAATTTTTTAGATCAGGATTATTTATCTCTAAATTTACATCATTAATAACTTTTACAGAAAAACTTGCATTTGAAAGTTCTTCTGTATATTCGGCAGAAAGAATAGTTTGATCTAAAAGTGACTGGGCATGACTCTCTAACACTACTTCATTGTTAACATATAAATTGTTTATGTCGTCAGAATGAAGATGAAGTGCTCGTTTTACGTTAAATATGTTAACTATTCTTGAAAGCAGTAAATTATATATAGTATCATGATCTTCATATTTTCTAACTTCTCCGACAATTTCATTCAGGATTTTTTCGTTATCAAGAGCTTTTTTAAGTCTTTCATTCAGACTAAAAAGATGGATGCCAATAGCAAACTGTTGAATTATAGGTGTTAATAAATCAATATCATCTCTTTTCCAGGTTTTATAAGATTCCGTATTTGAGATAATAATAATTCCCAAAGGTTCATTTTTATAAAATACAGGAGCAATGATCGCTGATTTTATTTCCAGTTTTTTTATAATAGTTCTGAATTCATCGGGATATTTCTTATCTTCAATATTATCTATAATAAACATTTCTTTAGTTTTAAAAATCTGTTCAGTATAAATGTTCAAAAGATACTGCAGATCAGCATCATTTGCTGTTGTTAAAGGGATAAATTCGGTTTTTCTATATTCCCCTACAATATTTGTAAAAACTTTCTGAGTTGCATCATAAAATCTTAGTGTTGCTCGATCAGCATTAAATAATTTTCCAATCTCGGCTGAAAAACTTTCCACTGCTGTTTCGAGATTTTTGCTTTCTAATAATTCAAGAATAATTGATCTTAATAATTTTTCTCTGTTGCCTGTTTTGACAATCTGATTATATAGTTGTGCCTGATATATAACAATTGCTGACTGATTTGCAATCGATGAAAGAAGATTAATATCTTCTGCTGAAATTGATTTATTTTCTTTAACATAATGCAGACTTAATGTACCAAGAGATATTTCCCTATAAAAAATAGGAACTTTTACAGTTGTTTTAACATCAAATTCTTTCATCAATTTTATTATGTATTCATCAATACCATCTTCAAAAATATTATCGATTACTACAATTTGTTTTTGATCAAACATAAGTTTTTTAAGTTTATTAATTTTTTCTATTTCATATTTTACACCTGTTATATCTTTTATATCGGGAGAAGATAAATATACTTCGTATTTTTCAATGGGAAGAAATTCTTTGGTTTCATGAGAATATGCCATATAAAAACATCTGTCTGCATTAAAGAAAAGACCTGTTTGAGAGACAATTGTATTTAAGACTTCTTTTATATCCAGAGTTGCTATTGATGAAACAAGTATTTGCCTTGTAAGCTGTTCTCTTTTAGCTAGATTATCCAGATTTCCGGTCATTGTATTCAGTGCGGTAATTAATTCATTCATTTCATCTTTTGTTTTGATCTGAGAACGAGTAGAAAAATCACCATTGGCTATACGTTCGGAGGTTTGTATTAAATTTGAAAGCATATTAATAAAATAAAGATAAAATGTAATGAATAAATATGTTGCTAATAACAGTATTGAGAAAGTTGAAAATAATAAAAAACGTTTTTGTTTAGTTAATTTTTTTATCCGAAAATCTATTTGCTCTTGAAATTTTAAAGATATTCTTTCAAAAATTATTAAATTACTGTTAATAGCATTTGTTGCAATATTATAATATGTGTTTGGTTGAATTTTTACTGTTTTAGCATTTATTATTTCTTTATTTATTGTGCTAATAAAGAAATTTATCGAATCAGTATTTTTTTTGATGTCAGTTTTTAATGCAGATTTAAGATATAAATTTATCTCAAAAATTTTATTAGTATCAGAGTTAATATTTTCCAGATAAGATTCGATTTTATTAGTCAAAATAGAAAATACTATTCTGTCATTTAATGAAACTGTTTTACTTTTTACTGCCATACCGATTCCTAAAGCTCTTGATTGACCTATTTTTTCAGTGAGTTGAGGAATCTGATTAATTAGAATATCTGAAAGGTAGTAAAAATCAAGTTGCGGATCTAAAACTAAGTTAGAATTATCACCTATATAAATTATAAAGGATAATATATTTCTAATAATAGAGGTGTGAATATTAAAACTCTCTTGAGCATTATCAGGTTTTTTATTCTTAAGACTAATTAATTCTGATCGTAATTCACTCCATTTTTTGTTAGATTTTAATGTTTCTCCATATTTTGAATTTACAGAGTCTATTAATTTTATGTCTTTACTGATTTCAACGTGACTTTTATCAAGTTTTTCTTTAAAAGACAGGCCTCCACTTAAAACAGCCTGTTCCAACCCTCTTCTTAGTTGAACATCTTCAAGCAAAATCCTGAGAGTATTAATATACTCTATACCTATGCGTTCTTTCCTGGAGAAATTTATTTCAGAATTAATCTCAGAAAATAATGTATATAATATTCCGGTAATGATTAAAATAAAGAGCAAACTTATTATTGCAAATTTTTGCGGAAATTTAAGTCTACCCATTAAATAAATACCTGGAGCAAATATTCTTTCCACAAGTTTTACTCCAAATTAGGTTTAACTAAAAACGAGTTAGGCTTAAGCCTGAGGATCTCTCGCTCCCCGCGGAGTTTATCCTGAGCGAAGTCTCAGGACCCGAGTCTTTTGCGTTTATTTATTGGGTTTTATATTTTTAAGCAAATCAGGCTCTAAGTTATTTTAGAAGTTTATAAATGCGGAACTAACTGCCCTATTAGGTAAAATATAGAATAAAGTTGAATAATAACTATAATATGTTTAAAATTAAGTATTAATAAACAATAAAAAAAGCCAGTATTTTAACCGGCTAATGTTTATAAGTGAAAGCATAAATCAAATTAATAATTACATTGTACCATAAAATGGAAATAGTCAAACACATAATATTAAAATCATTATTTGTTTTATTGTATATTAGAAACATATATTAGTTGGAGGTAATTTTATGTATAGTAAGTTTTTTGTTTTATTAGTCTCGATATCTGTTTTATTGTTAACAAATCCATTAAGTATAAAAGCGGAGGAATTTACAAAGACTGATACAAGAGGAATTATATCTGTAACAGGCACTGCATCAGAGAATCTTTCGCCTGATACTGCTGTTATAGTTTTGTCTGTTGAAACAATAGCTAAAACTGCACAGGATGCGGCAGTTAATAATAGTAGAAAGGCAGATAAAGTTGTAAGTCAGATGAAGCAGTTAATTAAACCGGATCTGGGAGATACAATTAAAACTTCATCATATAGACTTCAGCCTGTTTATGAATATGATAATTCAAGGAAAAAGAATGTATTAACAGGTTATTCCGCTTCTAATCAACTAACTATAACAACTGCACAAATAAAATGTGTTGGAGATATACTGGATAATGCAGTATCTAGTGGCGCAAATCAAGTTCAAAGCATAAATTTTCAGCTGAAAAAAAATGATTACTGCAAAAGACTTCTTATGAAGGCATCTGAAAATGCAAAAGAGCAGGCTTCTGTTATTGCTCAGTCACTTGGTGTTAAAATATCTGGCATTAAACAGGCGAATGGATCATGCGGAACAGAACAGACTTATCCCCGAATGTATAGTAGTGCTAAAGCTATATTTGATGAATCCGCTGCCCCTTCAACTCCGGTTGAGGCGGGAGAAATTAAAGTTAATTCCACTGTTAGTGTAGATTTTTATGCAAATTAATAAGAAATATTAGTCTGTAAAATATATATTTAAAGCAATAGTTAGTTATCGATAACTAACTATTGCTTTAAAAAACAGGTGAAAGTTAATCAGGATAGGCTTTGACTTATAATATTAAAAATTATTATATTTTTACTCTTTTATTAAAATTTCTCATAAAATCGGGCAATTCAATTACTTCATTAGGTCCAATAATTATTTCCCATCCCGGAAGTTCTTCTTCGACCTCTTCTTTGAGACTTCCAACATAGCCCGGTATAATAATCTCTCTATGATCAACAAGTTCTTCAAGTTTAGCTTCTTTTATCGCTTTAGCTATTGTTTCTCCAGTAAACTTGGATGCAGCCCATGCCGTAAGTACACTCATACCGTCGGATGGTGTAATTAATAGATATGAAGGCACGCCTGATGCTTCAGTTTCGCTGGCAACAACAAAGTATGTAAGTGCAAAGTTAGTAGAGACTAATATAGGCGAATCCCTGTTAACATCACCGATTGGGTAGACTTTAGCCTCAATTTGAAGCGGCTTTTGAGGATCGGTGAAAATATTTTGTCTTAAAGTTAGCAAACTGTATACTAATGCTTCATCAAATGAATCGAGAACTAATATATTCGAGTATTTGCACATTAACGCAGATGCCCAGACAGTCTTTTCTATTGAGTTTAATTTATTATCAATAACTTGATCCATAAATGTAATGGTTGGAAAACCAAGTGGCCTGAATTTATTTTCTATTGCTGATCTTCTGATATATGTCAGATTTTCAACAATATTTTCGGAGTTTTCAAGATTAAGTATGAAATTTTCCACTTTATTTTCTAGCGCTTTTGACGATTTATCAATGATATTTTCAATACTATTACCTGAAATAATAACCGGAACTTTGAATTCTTTTTCAATTTCTATAAGTTTATTAATATCAGTATTTTTTAAGTAAATAATAGGTTTGGAATCTGTAATGCCGGAAAGAATTTCTTTTATTACGTCCGGGTTAGAGCTGCATAAAATAAGTGCCGGATTTGTATTTGCTATTTTTATTGCTTTTTCTTTAAAGCTATTGTCAGTATCAAAAAGAGCAATTGCATCGATTTTTAGATTTTCACCAACTCTTTCGACTGAATAATTTACTATTTTATCTAATTTTTCTTCAAAATCCCTATCAGCGCTTTCAAGTTTTACCGCAAGGCATGTAGGATTAACAAAAGTCTTGTCATGACGAAACATAACAGTCTCATTGCCAATGATAATCTGATTATCAGTTTTGCCAAACTTTATTTCTTCCTGTTGCTTGATGCTTGCTTCTTCAAGCATACCTTTAAGTTCATCCGATATAAAAGTGCATTTATCAGATGTAGTTTCCTGTTTTGCAAGTTTCATCGCAAAAGCCATACATGTTGGAAAACCGCATTTCTTGCAGTTAGCCTCTGTTTCCTTTTTGCCTCCAGGCAAATATTTAAATATTTGTAAACCGGTCAAAGCCATTTTATCTACGCCTTTTCTATAAATTTCTTTAAATACAAAACACTATCAGGATGATAAAGAACAATCAAGTCAGCACCTGCAGATATCATAGAACTTGCGGTTATACATTCCCAACTTATTGATCTTGTTTTAATATCTCCCCATTCTTCAGGAACATTGTCAGATTTTGCTTCTTTGGTTTTCCAGGCTTCAATGCCGACAAAGGTAGATATAGGCATATTAAGCATATTATCCCCGTCAAATGCTGCCAGCCGGATTCTTTCAATTACGCTATAAGCATAATCAATGCCGTATCCCAATGCGCCCATATTAGGATCAATAATAATTTTATCAGGATCAAAGCCCATTTCCGTGATGAGAATATTTAATTCTTTAGCCAGATTAATGTCTATAGGTGTTCTTGCTAGTACATTATGACCATATTCTTTTAATGCAGGAATAATATCTTTATAATTATCCTCATTGACAAGCCCTATCGTACATTGTCTGTCAGCAATCCCTGCCAGTTCAGGTAAAAGTCTCGCATCAATTTCATCCCTGTCTGAGCCAATAATAATTATGGGAATAGATACTGCCTTTAAAATCTGTTTGAGCTGATCTTTACTTTTTTCTATTTCCTTATCAGGATTAGCGCAGTTAGCAATATTAAATCTGATAACAAGGACTTCAGCACCTTTTTCTTCTGTTTTTTTTGCCCATAAAACCGGATCTTTTGTGCAGTCGCCCCAGGCTTCCTGTAAAATATTTGAATATTTATCAGGTAAAACTGTTTGAATTTCTACTGCTACAAGCGGCTTTGAATTAAATTTGTTTTCATTATGCATAAAGGGAAGTGAAGTTTCACCACCAAGTATTAAATTTCCTAACTTAACCTGTCTTATTGACGATTTTGAATCTTTAACAGGTGTATTATAAGTAGTATCCATAGTTATTGTTCCTAAAAATATAAGGCATTAATATTCTATTACAAACAAGATTTTAGCATATCACAACAAGTACAATCCCAATTAGGGATTAATTATAAATTAATCTGTTTTTATGACACAAAAAAGATAAATTATTATCCTTTATTTATGTACATTTACCTAACTTGCATTAATTACTTGTTCTATGTATCAATGTTAATTTATATAATATTTATAAAAGCTCGATTAGTAATTTAGATAAAAGGAGTTTAGAAATCTTGGAAAATAATGATAATGACTTCTGTATTAACTGTGGAAATCCTAAATTATATATAGATAAACCTTGTACAAAATGTGGCAAAAATAATTCTGATTGCGAAATAAATAACAAAAAATTTAAATTTAACATTAGTAAATATAATCTCCAATTAATTTTATCTATAATTTTTTGCTTGGGCTTTTTCTATGTATTTGCAAATCAAGATGCAATCTGTGGACCTGATTATAATCATATGCACACAAATAATCTTCAAACTATTAAATATATGAAGCAAGCTCAATTGGCTAAAACAATTCCAGAACAGATAATTCTTTTCGCTAAAGCAGCAAATGCACTTGATAAAAATGATCTTTCAAAACAAAATGCTATCACCATAGCTCAAGTTAATTTTAATATTGGATTAAACGCATCAAAAATTAATAGACTTGATGTATCAGCAAAAGCCTATTTTATGGGATTATCAGCATTAAAAAAAGCTGATGCTTTTACAAATAATGATTTTTGCTTTTTAATTTTGAATAATCTTTCTATGTCACTACAAACGCTTGGTGATGTAAAAAATGCCAAAGAATATTATCAAGAATTAGTAAAAACTCAGACCAAAGCTATAAATAAATACCCATTTCATTATACTAAAGCATATTATGAATTAAGCTTTATTAGCCTACAGCAAGAAAAATATGAAGAATCTCTTGATCAAACATTAAAAGGTCTAACACTTTTAAAAAATAATAAATTAGCAGATAAATCAAAAAGCAAGTTTTTATATACACTACTTTCTTTAAGAGCAGGAGAACTCTTTAATAAATTAAGCAACTATAAAAATGCTCTAATATATTTGAATAATGCAAAAAATAATACTGATATTATTGTAAAAGATCCTCTTCACATTGGTAAAATATACAGTAATATAGGGTTAGCTCAATATAAGCTAAATAATTTAAAACAAGCACAAATTGCCTATGAGCAAGCAATTAAACACTTTAACAACGTACTAAATAATAAATTTTATTTACCCCCCAATACTATTGGCTGTAATTATATATCCTGTCCTGAAAGAAAAGAAAGTTACGAAAATCTTATTGCAATATACGATAAAACAGGACAAAAACTTGATAACCGAGAAAAATTAGAAAAAGAATTAAAAAATTTACAATATATACCATTAAATGAATCCAATTATAAAAACATAACAAATATTATAACTAATTTTAATTAGGGGTAGTGGGCAAATTGCGATTGATAAATAAAAATCACGAAACTGTCATCCTGAGGAGCAGCTATGCTGCGACGTGAGGATCTTACCAATATACGCTATATAATCTTAAATTTTATTGGCAAATAAGATAGATTGCCACGGATTTCTTCGAAATCCTCGCAATGACATGTACATACAAATTTTTAACTTTGACGATAGGATCAATTAATTTATCAGTTAGTATTTATTCCCTACCATTTATTTAGAATATATACAAAGTTTTTACTATTTCTTGGAAATTTCTATAAGTCTTGCAATTGTCTGTTCATAATTGGCTTTTTCATTAGTTGGCTGCTTAAGAAATTCATTTACTTCGTCAATAAGATTTACAGCTCTGTCAATATTAGGATCTGTACCCATATTGTATGCGCCGATATTAATCAGATCAGCATTTTTATTATATATAGCAAGTAAATTTCTTATGTTGCCGGCTGCTGCTTTGTGTTCTTCATTAGTAACATCAACCATTACCCTGCTTATGCTGGCAAGAACGTCAATAGCCGGATAGTGATTCTTATGGGCAAGATCTCTTGAAAGCATTATATGCCCGTCAAGAATACTTCTTACAGTATCGGAGATCGGTTCGTTAAAATCATCGCCTTCAACAAGTACAGTATAAAGACCTGTAATAGTCCCTTTATCGTTTGTACCTGTCCTTTCGAGCAACTTTGGCATATTTGCAAACACTGATGGAGTATATCCTCTCGTCGCAGGAGGTTCTCCAATAGCAAGACCTATTTCTCTCTGTGCCATAGCAATACGTGTTAATGAGTCCAGCATAAACAGAACATCTCTGCCGCTGTCTCGAAAATACTCTGCAATACTGGTTGCAACATGTGCTGCTTTGATTTTAACAAGTGATGGCTGGTCGGATGTAGCAACAACCACAACTGATCTGCTAAGACCTTCATCCCCCAGAGAATTCTCAATAAACTCTCTAACTTCTCGTCCTCTTTCTCCAATTAATGCAATGACATTCATATCTGCATTAGTATTTCTTGCTAACATACCAAGAGCTGTACTTTTACCCACACCACTACCTGCAAATATTCCCATTCTCTGGCCTTTGCCTATAGTCATAAAAGAATCAATCGATTTTACTCCCATTATGAGAGGTTCTCTGATTCTTTTTCTTACCAGAGGATTTATTTTTTTTATTTGAGTAGAATGATATTTATTGCTTCTTATTGGGCCATGTCCGTCAATGGGGTTTCCTAACCCGTCAAGAACCCTTCCTAAAAGCTCTGATCCGACTTTAACTTCAATGGCTCCACCTGAATTTATGACAGTCGCACCGGGTTTTAGACCATCCATATCACCAAGGGGCATCATGAGCATTTTTCCGTCCTTAAAACCGACTACCTCTGCCCATATAGGAGGCTGATCCATCCTTGTATAAATATAGCAAAGGTCACCAATACTCGAAGAAGGACCATCAGCTTCAATAACAAGACCGATTATCTGTGTAACCTGACCTATTTCTTTGAATGTATTAGAATTTTTAACTATATCTCTATATTTAGACAAATCCAACATTTTATTCTTCTTCAAGATTTCCGGGTTCTTCAATTTTTATTTCTATTTCTTTAGGAATTTCTTCCATTAGAGGATGATCGGCCAGCTCTTTCATAATGTTTTTCGTAATTTCATTTATTTGAGAGTCAAGACGAGCATCTACTCTTGAATCGAGAGATTCAACTATAACTCCATCACTTGGGATAGTCCTGTCTTCAATTATCTTTATTTTCTCAAGGCCGTTGATTGATTGCTTCAATTCATCTGAAAATTCGTATAAATAGTTGGTTACTGTCGGATTAACAGAAATTTTCACTTCCTCTTTATCTTTTAGCTGATTTATGGCAGCCTTAACAATATTCAAAATAGTTTTCGGATTAATTTCCAGTTGCTGACTGATTAATTTTTCTGCGATAGCTATAGAAAGCTGTAATATCTCCTGTTCAGCTGAAAGTATTATTTCTTTTTTAACACTGAAGGCTGACTTTGCAATAATATCTACACTTTTAATCTGATTTATAAAATCATTCTGTATCTGGCTGATTCCATTTTCATATCCTGCGGTGTATCCGGCTTTCGCTCCTTCTTCCTGAGCCTGATTGTATAATTCCCCGGATTTATTTTGTATTTCTTCTATTATTCGTGCTGCTTCCTGTTGTGCTGCAGAGATTATGTTCTGTGCTTCAATTTCAGATTCAGATGGTGCATTAATGTCCTGTTGTTCTTCATCAGGAATACTTTCAGCTATTTTGTTTGTCGATGCATTTTTTACAACATAAGAACTGCCAACTTTTACGTCTTCTAACCTGATCCTACTCAATGAAATCGTCCTCCACACCTTCTCTCATAAGTACGATTTCACCTGTGGCTTCCAGTGCACGTATAACAGCAACAATTTTGGTTTGACATTCCTGAACTTCTCTTGCCCTGACAGGTCCCATATATTCCATATCGTCTTTGAGCATTGCAGATGCTCTTTCTGACATGTTCTTGTATATTTTTTCTTTAACATCATTGTTAGAACCTTTAAGAGCCATTGCAAGATCTTTTGTTTCAATTTCACGCAGCAATCTTTGAATTGATCTGTCGTCGAGTTTGACAATATCTTCGAATACGAACATAAGCTGCCTGACTTGTTCTGCAAGATCCATATCTTCTGTTTCGAGAGTTTCCATGATTTTCTTTTCAGTTTGTCTGTCAGTTCTGTTGAGAATGTTTGCAAGAGCATCAACCCCACCCGCCTGTGAGAAGTCCTGAGATACAACGGATGAGAATTTGCTTTCTATAATTTTTTCAATCTCGCTTAAAATTTCCGGGTTCGTTCTGTCCATTTCTGCAATTCTAAGCGCTACAGTTGCCTGAAGATGAGGCGGCAAGTTATTAAGAACTGCGGCTGCTTTTTCAGGTTTTAAATAAGCAAGAACCAATGCTACTAACTGAGGATTTTCATTTTGAAATGATGTTGCCAGCTGTGTTGGATCAGCATCATTAAAAAACTGAAATGGATTACTATGCAGGGTTACTACAAGTTTATCCAGTATCTGTCCTGCTTTTTGATCTCCATAAGCTTGTTCCAGCAATTTTTTTGCGTAAGTCATACCCCCATGACTTAAATAATTATTAGCCTGAAATAATGAGTGAAATTCATCAAGTATATCGTCCAGAGTATCTCTTGGTACTTTATTCAAGCTTGCAATATCAAGAGTTATTTGTTCTATAAGATCTTCATCAGGAATATTTCTCAGTACTTCAGTTGCTGTATTAGGCCCCAGAATAATTAATAAAGCTGCAACCCTCTGAGAATTTGACATATGACTAAGTGACATTTTGTCCATTTATATTAATCCTTAACGTATGATAATAATAATCTTGCAGCTTCAGCAGGATCTGACAATATTAAATTATTTATATCGGTTTTCATTCTTTCAAGTTCCGGCTCAAGTTTAGCTTCTATTGCAGGGAATGATGCAACCTCAAGAAGACTTGGTTCTTCTTCCGCTTCTTCGAATTGTTGATATTCTTCGTATACTTCCTGTCCCTGATGAGGTCTTTTAAGTAATGAATTGAATACAAATAATGCTGCAAGTCCAAGAATCAGTACTGTCAGGATTGGAGCAAGCGTTCTTACCCAGAATTCCATCTGTGAGGATTTTTCCATTTCCTTAATTATATTGGTATTTCCAGATCCGTCATCAGCAAATTGCATTCCTGTAATAGTTATGATATCACCTCTTTCGAGATTTGCGCCACTTGCAGATACAACAAGGTTTCTGATCTCATCTTTTTCTTTTGTTGTTAAAATTTTATTTAATGCGACCGCTATTGTTAATTTCTCAACTGTTCCAGGTGCATACACTACTTGTTTAATCTCTTTTGAAACATTGAAATTCTTTGTAGTTTTAACTTTTTGATAATTCATATTTTTTGCGCCGGGGGGTACATTGGCAGTGCTTGAAGCTCCGTTTCCATAGTTTTCTGATTCGGTTTGTGCGCTTGCAGGTATTCCTTCAGGAGAATTTGAACTTTCAACTGCCGGCAAATATTTTTCTATAGTTGCTCTTGCACTATCAAAATTCATGGTAGCGCTCACCTGGACATTGACGTTATCTGTGCCGACAATTTTTTCCAGAACTCCTTGAACTTTTTTAGATATTTCTGTTTCAAAGCCTGTTCTATAATCTGTTATATCACTTGATCCCCCGCCGCCTGTTTCATCAGAGAGAGAGCTACCATTCTGATCGGTTATAAATACTTTTTCTGCTGTTAATCTGGGAATTCCATAAGCTACCAGATTTTTAATAGCTTTAACCTGATCTTGTTTAATTTTTATTCCCGGTTCTAAAATCAGCATTACCGCAGCTGTCGGTGATTCATCTTTGTCAGAAAATACTGATCTCTCAGGATCAGCAATCTGAACTCTTGCCTTTTTGATTCCTTGAATTTTTTCAATTGTCCTTGTTAATTCACCCTGGAATATTCTTTGACGGGTTAATTTGTTCTGAAAGTCTGTTGCTCCGAGCTGAAGTTTGTCAAGAAGTTCAAATCCCGGATTACTATCGTGAATAATATCTTTTTCAGCGATCATTAGTCTAAGATCTTCTTTTAGGTCAGCTGGCACGAGTACTGTTTTTTTATCATCGCTTAGTTTATATGTATAACCTGCTTTTTTCAGATTTTCTACAACTGCAACTGCATCAGGTTCTGAAAGATCGCTGTATAAAACGCCCCAATTAGGTTCAACCGATTTGGTTATAAAGTAGGAAACTGCAACTATTGTAATAACAGTAAGAAGTATTATGGCCAGCCTTTGAGGGAAATCAAGCCCGCTCCACAATCTTTTTATATCTTTAGATAATAAACTAAAATAGCTGTTCAATTTTAACTCCTAATAATTTAGATAATAACTGTACGGTTAAAAAATTCAAGTTTGTAAATTTTGGTTAATCAAACATTCATTCTGTTGACTTCCTGATAAGCCATTAAGATTTTATTTCTCAACTGCATGGTTAGTTGCATTGCTAAACCTGCTTTTTCATGGGCAATCATTACACTGTGAACATCTATGTTACCGCCTGATGCAAAAAATTCAGCTTTTTTATCAGCGTCCAGTTGTGTATTATTTACATCATTTAGGTAATTAGTCAGGACTTTTCCAAAGCTATTAACTGTATTATCTGAAGATAAGCCTTTTGTAGACAGATCCGAGTTCGATAAACCTGTTCCGGTATCTTTCATCAGAACTTTTAAATCATTTGCAAGTTCAGGATCATCAGGCATATTAATATTATCTAAACTGGTATTCGGTATTTTGCCTAATCCTGAACCCTGTTCTCCGTTTTGAATATCGTTAACATTTTTTTTATATTCCTGCATGAAATCATTCAAGCCGATATTAAAATTATTTAAATTTGCTTTTCCAATTAACATATCCGACATAATTTATCTCCCCTGTTATTCAATTAAATACTCAATTTAAGAGTATTTACCTGAATATTTATATTCTTAATGCAGCCGAAATCATATTTTTAGTGGCTTCTATATTCGTTACATTTGCTTCATAAGCTCTGCTTGCTGATATCATATCAACCATTTCCGTAACTATATTTATGTTAGGCATATTTACATAGCCTTCTTTGTCCGCATCAGGATGTCCCGGATTGTAAGATCTTCTGAATGGAGATTTATCTTCTGTAACCTGACTTACTGATACTCCACTTGAAGTACTTGGCGAATTGAAACTTATTCCGCCTCTTAATGCACCATCCTGTAGCTCAGGCGGAAGGAAACTTGCAGATCCACTATTTCCCTGGTTTATTGCATCATTGTATACGGCTTCAAATACTACTTCTTTTCTTTTATAGGTACCGGGTGTACCATCAGGTTTTCTTGTAGTATTTACGTTAGCAATATTACTTGCGATGGTATCCATCTTTACTCTTTGTGCATATAGCGCAGAGGCGCTTATATTAAGGGCATCAAAACTCATTACATGCCACCTCCTCTAATCATATCCTGTAATCCTTTAAACATATTTGCCTGTAATGTCGAAAGTGCTGTATATTTCATGCCATTTTGAGCCAGTTGTGACATTTCATGTTCTATACTAACGTTATTACCATTTGGTTTTGTATTAGCTTCGTTTGTTTGAATTATTTCAGGCTTAAAATCCTGATAAGCTTTTATTGCATTTCCATCAGCATCTGTAAAATTAGTCGGCATATTTATTTTATTTGCTGAAGTTAAGGAATTTGGATTATACATAAGGCTCATAGAATATTCTACTTTTTCTTTTTGTTTAGCACTTTCGCTCGCTATAATTTTAGTCAGTTGATCTTCAAAGTTAACATCGGATCTTTTAAATCCTGGAGTATCTGCATTCGCAATATTTGACGAAAGAACCTTGTGTCTTGCGGAAAGTCCGTCAAGAGCAAGTGCTGTTAGTTCTATTGCAGGTTTACTTATTAAATCCATAGTCACACCCTCCTCAAACTATAGATTGGCTACAATTGGCAGAGTCAGTTCAAATATAGTTCCGCTGGTATCAGTAGAAATTATATTTAAATCTCCCCTATGGGCTTCGATAATTTTTTTTGTCTGAGCAAGTCCAAGCCCGGTACCTTCTTTTTTTGTTGTAAAAAATGGCGTAAATAATTTTGATCTGTTATTTAAAGAAATTCCTGTTCCCTGATCTTTAATCATTATTGATACTGTTTCTTCATTTTTTAAGTTAATAAAAACTTCTACCAGATCGTTCTGTTTTGAAACTTCAAGTGCATTTTTTATAATGTTTAATAGTGACTGACTTATTTTTGGCTTATCAAATTCTATTTTAATATCACTATTCAAGTTGTTATTTAGTGATAAATTAACCAGTTTCTCATTAAATGAAGGTTTAACAAGTGTTAAAACTTCATTAACAGTAATTTCCAGATTTTCCAAAGATTTTGAAATTTTAAGAGGCTTTGAAAAATCCAGTAACTGAGTTAACAAGTCTTCTAAACTAGCTGTAGCAGAAGCGATTGCAGATGATGCATCCTTCAGTGATTCACTAATTGTTGCATCTTTTACTTTCTCAATATTTTTAGAAATAATTTTTGCATACAGATTTATCATTCCTAGCGGATTTCTTATTTCATGTGCAATAGCTGAAGATATCTGACCTATCGAAGCTAGTTTTTCTGATTGGATTATCTTTTCTTGTAATTCTTTTAGTTCTGTATTAGCGCAAATTAAATCTCTCTGATGATTTTCAAAGCTTTCCGTGAATTTTGTGAGAATCGTTGTAAATTTCTCATTACTTCTTCTATCCTGCCTTATCTGATTAAGATCTTTTTCAAGTTCTTTAGCATTAGTTGTAAGTTGAAGATGTTCGATTATCTTTTTTGAATCTTCAGGGTTCAATGAACAAAAACCTTGATATAGTTTTAACATATCAGAGTTTTCTTCTTCCCAGAATAGACAGGCTGAAAATCTGTCTGCAATAATTACAAGAAATTCGTCATTTAAAAGGTCATTATTATTTAGCTCGATTTTGTCAAAATTATCTGATTCAGCAGCTTCAGAATAAGTGTAAACTTTGGATTCAGAATATTTTAACCTGTTTAAAAGTCCCTGAAAATCTTTAGTATCTTTTATTTTAACCAGAATTACAGCATTATTCCCGCTTTCAATAATGGTCTCAACTAAACACCGAAACAGACTAACTAAAGTCTGCTTGGTGTACATTTCACAGGATATATGATTCATTAATTGTTTTATTGAACTGTTATTTAATTTAACTTTTCTCATGGAATCCTCAAGATACTAATGATTTTCTGAATTTATACGGCAGTTTTCATTTTTCTACTGGTAATACCATGATTAATAGCGTATAAAACAGCTTGTGTTCTATCATTTACCTGTAATTTCTGGAAAATATTATTAACATGTGTTTTAACTGTTGTTTCGCTGATAAATAATTGACTAGCGACACCCTTGTATGTAATACCCTGTGTTAAAAGTTCAAGAACTTCTTCTTCTCTTTGTGTCAGGTATGAGAGTAAATTTTCTTCATCATCAAATTTATTTCTTGTTTCTTCTTTGAATGATGCGTGGAAATGATCAAAGAATTTAGCAGCAAGAACAGGAGGCAGGAAGATTTTACCGTTTATTACTTCATTTGCTGCAACAACTAATTGTGCTGCTGCCATTGTTTTTAAGATATAACCTCTTGCGCCAACTTTCATAGCTCTAAAAATAAGATCCGAATCGTCATATCCGGTTACAACTATAACTTTGATTTTTTCATCAATTTTTCTTAATTCTTGAATTGCTGTAATACCATCCATATCAGGCATATTTAAATCCATAAAAATTAATGTAGGATGATATTTTTTTACAAGTGAAATAGCGATTTCAGCAGATGCAGCTGTGCCAATAACTTCATAATCGCTCTCAATCTTAATTAATTCTCTGATGCCTGCCGCGTGATCGTAGTTGTCGTCTACGATTAAAATCTTTGCATTTTCTTGAATGTCTACTCTTCTCATCTATTGGCCTCCCCAGTACGCCTAAACCCAACAATATTACACTTGCTTATTAACCAACTTCTTTTATTGGCTTTTAATTCTCTACATTATGCATAGTACCTCTTTTAGGGTACTCGTCTCATCCGCTATTGGATTTATATTTATCCTATAAAAGGTTTAGATTGGGATTTAAACCATATGGTCTATTTATTGAAGCAATACCAGTCATTATTTAGATATCAGCTTATCTATATTGTCATGATTTAAGTTCTGAACTGGTTTAAAAAAACAAATAAGGCAAATGTTTCTATCTTCGTTACGAAAGTTTAATTCTATACAATGTAATGCTTTATTTATATTATTCTTGCCGTAAAATCATTTGGATATTTTATTTGTAAAGGAGGATATTCTATTATTTTTTCTAGTTTAAACAGAGTAAAATATTTGCATTAATTTCTTTTCAACAATAGTCTAAAGACACTAAATTTGTGTAATTTAATTTATAGAAACCGCTATAGTTAATAGTGTATACTATTTAGTATTAATTTTATTTCTAAAATACCTGTTTTTCTGTACTATATGAAGAAGTTTTTTGTTCTTGAAGTTTTATTTAATTGAACAGTATTCAACATCTAGTTTTTGACTGCTTGGAATGATTGGTAAATTCCAAAAGTTTTTATCTTTTTGTAATACTGCATCTGCATGTGTAATTTTAGAATTAGTTAGAAATTTTTCCGACAAAAGTATATTCATAGGAAAAGAGCTTATATAAACCCCTTTTTGAAGTTGAGAAACATATCCTCTATATTGTTTAACAATACGCTCATTATTATTTAAATAAATTAATAAATTAATATTTGTTTGTGGTGATTTAAAGAAAATTTTTGTTAACTTCCATATAAAATTAGATTTCTTTGTATTATTAAGACTTACCTTAAGAAAATCACCTTTTCCTTCGGCAAGACAATTGATTGTTTTATTTTTACTTTTTTTTCTGGATTTTAAGACAGTGAATTCATTTTGATAAGCAACAAAATCATAATTATTAAGTAGAACAGGAAATATATTTGTAAACTCAGAAAGTGAATTTCTATTATCAAGTGTTTCACTTCCTACAATAACAATATCAGGTCTTGCTTCAGATGAAAGAAACTTTGTTTCTTTCATCATTAAATTTGTATTAGGTCCAATTGAATATAGTTGTAAGCTCGGTGAAGTTTGAAGTTTACAACTATTATTTAATTCTGAATAAATTATTTCAGAAGGATAAAATGTAATTCGCTTTGTTTCTCCATTAGAACATAAGTTATCAAGAGTCTCAGATAGAGTTTTATTTTCTGATTTAAATTTAGATAAAGAATTAGTTTTTTTATTTTCTGTACATTGATTAATCTTATTCAAATAAAAAATATTACGGATGTTGTTTTTATACGTATTAAAGCTGTTAAAAGGTGTAATTGATGATAAATTATGATTATTTATATATATTAATAATGTCGGTATTAAACAAGGTAAAATAAAAATAATTAAATTTGGAATCCAATTTTTGATTGCAGAATTTATAAGTAAAATTGAATATAAAAGTGTACAGACAGCAAATATTATTGAGAAAAATGTAAAAATATGTCCACCATCTGCTCTGACAAATCCTGATTTATAGAGCAGAAAAATTGATAATGAAATTGAAATAATAAAAACAGTAAAATTCCAGGAGTTTTTTTTATTTGAATAAGCCATAAAAGAAAGTAATAAAGTATAAATACTTAGTATCACTCCAAAAATATACACCAAAATACCGTATTCGGAAAAAATCATAATTTCTGAATAAACTGATACTATTTCAAATGAGTAATAAATATATCTTAAAAGATCCCAAGAGCCAGTAAGTAAATAGAAAAGAGAAATAGAGCCAATTGTAAATGCCAGAATAAAATATATTGAAATTAATAAATTTTTTTTAAAGTCTTTTTTAAAAAAAAGACTTTCGAATAAAGGAAGTAAAATTGATAATAAAAAGATTAAAAAAGCAATAATACCAAAAGAAAATTTATATAATATTCCTATAACAGCAAGTAATAACAAGTTAATTTTCCAGGTATGAGATTTTTTAATGAATAAATATCCTATAATGAACGATTGAATTAAAATAAAAAAAAGAATATCAGTTGGTCCGTTTATTAAACCTACAGAATAAAACATCAATATAAAAATTGTCACTGATATTCCAATGTTTTTTGATTGATTAAATAAGATAAAATAGTTATAAAGAAAAACAAAAAAAACAAAAAATCCAATAATGTAATATGGTATCGGCTGAAATGTATTTGTAAAAGAAAGTCCAAACCAATGAGATAAAGGTCCATAGGTAAAAAAAGAATCAACACCTAGCTTCAGTCCTTCTTTAGGCATTTTATCCAGAGCATAAAACCAAGATAAATCAAGAACGCTGCCTTCAAAAACATTGATTCTAAATATCCAGTTTAATAAGAAAAAAAATGCTAATAAAAAACTGAAAATCAGGGAGATTCTTTTATTATTATTTTCATTTTTTATATTTTTGGCATCCATAAAAATTACATTTTAGTCCCGAATAATAAGTATTGTCTGCCAAAAACATTCCAGAGTACAGGTAGACATAGATACATTCTTGTTAAAAATTTGTTTATGGGTAGATTTCCTCTAAATGAGAGCGGAAGAAATTTAGGATATATCTTTATATGTTCAAAACCTGCTCCATAAAGATATTCTGCCATAGATGTTTCTGTAATAATAACATTGTGATCTGCAAAGTCGAAGTAATTTTTAGCGCAATATTTAAAATTTGGTCCCATTATTACTATTTTTCCATCTTTTTTTAATAAAGAATGCATTTTTTCAAGAAAAAATGTGACTTCTTTGCCATCATTTAAATGTTCAACAAAATTAGAAACGAAAACCGCATCAAAATAATTTTTTGGAAGTTCAATTTCAATGCAGTTTCCTGCTATCTTTTTTACTTCAGATGCTGCATTTTGTTCAAGGAAAATTTTATTTAAATCAATTGCCCATTTTTCTTTTGCAGGTATGGCATTAATAAATTCACATTCCCCTGCTGCAGGATCAATAACTATTTCTGGTTCTTCAAGTTTTTTATAGATAAATTCAGCTATTACTTTCCAGATTTTGTTTTTTGTTTGCCTGTTTATATTTTTGAATCTGTATTCATAAATACGTTTATAATTCACTATATTCTCCTTATTTGAAGTCATTTAATATTGTAATCTTTGCATATCAGAAGCTTTTCAAGAAGACAGTATAAGACAATAAACATATAACGTGAACCCAGCTCTTTGATTTTAAACTTGGAAATTCCTGATGTTCTATTATACCAGTTATTTGGTATGATGGCATAACTGTAACCTCTTATTAGAGCTTTAAGAGGAAGTTCTACTGTTAAATTAAAATGTCTTGAAAGAAATGGTCTTAATCCTTCTATCGTGGTCCTGCTAAATAATTTAAAGGCATTGGTGAAATCATTATATGGATGCAAAAATAATAACTGAATAAATATATTTCCCAGCCTGTTCAAGATAAGTTTTATGAATGGATAATCCACTATTTTGCTGTTTCTATGGAAACGTGTTCCAAAAACGCAGTCATATCCTTCACAAGCTTTATTATAAAATGCAACAAGATCTTCCGGATCGTCAGAATTATCAGCCATCATAATTGCTACATACTCACCTTTAAAGTCATCAAGGCCGCTGATAACTGCATGGCCAAATCCGCAACTTTTTTTATTATTGATATGCCTAATGTCAGGAGATCTTTGTTCGATATCTTTAAGTATTTCTTCAGTATTATCAGTACTATGATCATTTACTACCAGAATTTCATAAGGTATACTGTTTTTCTGTAGTTTACCGGTTATTTCATATATGGTGCTTTCTATGCAGTTTTCTTCATTGTGAGCAGGAATCACTACTGATAGCAATTTATTTTGCATATAATTCTTTTCTTTCTTCCAGACTTTCCGTAATTTCTTCAATTATTGTTCTAACGTTTTTAGTTAAATTCCATTCCGGGTAGTGGTTCTTAAATTTGCTTATATCACTGATCCACCAGATATGGTCGCCTATACGGTTTTCGTCAATATATGTCCATTTCATTTCTTTATTTAAGGTTTCTTCAGTTACATTAATTGCCTCAATAACTGAGCAGTTAGAAAATCTGCTGCCGCCAATATTATAGACTTCGCCACAGCGCGGATTCTGATAAAAGTGCCAGAATGCATTTACAAGATCGTAAGAATGGATATTATCTCGTACCTGTTTACCTTTATAACCAAAAATCGTGTATTGATCTCCCAAAATGGCACATTTTACGAGATATGATAAAAATCCGTGCAGTTTTGTTCCGCAGTGCAGAGGACCTGTAAGACATCCGCCCCTGAAACAAACTGTCTTTAACCCAAAATATTTTCCATACTCCTGAACAAGTAAATCAGCAGAAACTTTAGAAGCACCAAACAAACTGTGGACAGATTGATCTATACTCATAGTTTCATTTATACCGTTATTATAAAACTTGTTATTGTCTTCAATTTCCCATCGGGTTTCTTTTTCGATAAGAGGAAGTTTATTAGGTGTATCTCCATATACTTTATTAGTACTTGTAAAAACAAAAGGAGCATCAGGGCAGTATTTTTTTGTTAATTCCAGTAAATTAAGAGTACCTGCTGCATTTATACCAAAATCTGTAAAAGGTTCTTTTGCAGCCCAGTCATGCGAAGGCTGAGCTGCGGTATGGACTATTACACTGATATTTGACCCGTATCTCTCAAATATCTTTTCCAGATTATTAAAATCTCTTATATCAATATCATAATGAGTGTACTTATCTATGTATTTTTTCATGTAATTTCTGTTAATTAGTGTTGAAGCTTCTTCTCCGAAAAAATATTTTCGCATATCATTATCGATTCCGATTACCTCAAAACCTTTTGAGTTAAAGAATTTGGCTGTTTCAGAACCAATTAATCCTGATGAACCTGTAATTAATATAATTGCCATTAAAGTTTCTATCCTTTAATCAAAAATACTTTTCAAACTTTCCTTTGTTTCAAGTATCCACTCTTTTATGTCACTAAGGGTTGTATTAATTGATAATAGAGGCTCCCAGCCTAAATCTGATTTAATCAAGGTATTATCGGTTATATACCATGGAATATCGAACGGTTTTGTTTCTGGAAACGTTGTAATATTGATTGAGTTGCCGGTTATTTCTCTACATTTGTTTGTTAATTCAACAAGAGAAATACTGTTATTTATTCCTCCTCCAATATTATATGTTTTTCCGTTAACTACATCAATATTGTTAATCTGTAATTGAATCAGGCTGCATAAATCTTTTATATGGAGCACATCTCTCACCTGTATGCCTTTGCCTCCAAACCCGTTATAAGAAAGTTGTTTGTTATCAAGAAGATGTGCAGCCATCCAGAGTGAAACGAAACCCTGATCAACTTTACCCATTTGCCAGGGGCCTGCAACTACTCCGCACCTGTTTATTACTCCATTAATTCCATAAGCAAAGGAATATTCCTGTATCATCATTTCAGAACAGAGTTTTGATGCGCCATAAAGTGATCTGATACCCTCTAAAGTAAATTTCTCTGAAATTCCATTAAATGACCAGCCTGTTCCATTTTTATCTTCAGGAATTGTAATTCTTGTTTCTCTTTCTTCATAAGGAAGATTTTGTATTGATTTAATCGGATAAACTCTGCTTGTGGAAAGAAAGATTACGCTACTTTTATTTTTTCTTACTGTTTCAAGGCAGTTTAATGTGCCAACAAGGTTTGTGTTTATTAAGTAAGAAGGATCATTTCCATAACCTGCATGTATTGACGGTTCAGCTGAACATTCCAATAACAGATCAAAATTACCGACTGATTTTATATCTTCAATATTTCTAATATCACCATGTACAAATTTTATATTTCTTTGCTTAAGCCTTTTAATATTAAGTTCGCTGCCTCTACGTTTAAGATTATCAAGGCAAATTATATTATATGAAGGGTTCTTTTCTTTAAGAAATGTAGCTAAATTTGAGCCTATAAACCCACAACCGCCAGTTATTAAGATGTTCATTTCAATAAACCTGTTAAATTTATATTTTTTTTGGTCAATTAAATTATAGTAGAAAATTTATAACTGTTTTGTAAAATTAAGTAAAAGTAACAATTTTTGATTTTTTTAGAATATTTCTTATACCAATTCGCAGTCAATAGAGTATTGTTAGCCTGTCAGAAATAATGAAATCCGATGCATGACAGTCCGACTTATTTTATAAGTAATTCTTTGACTGTAAATTGGTATTATTTAATACGTTTCATACTTACTATTCAGTAATTCAGTAATATCAAAGGTTTTCTTTACATCATATTTTTCTATGTCTAAAATTTCTTTTACCGGAGTTATGCCTATTAAAGAACTTGTTAAAAAGCATCCTTTTGCATTTTTAAAATCTTCAATTGAAATAACTCGTTCTTCAACACTTAAACCAACTTCCAGTGCAGTAAGTATTACTTTATTTCTTACTACTCCGTTTAATATTCCGCTGTCTATTTCAGGCGTTGATATAGTATCGTCTTTTTCTATTATAAATAAATTTGATGTTGTGCATTCGCAGACGTGTTCTTTTGTATTTAATAATATAGCTTCATCACAGCCCTGCTCATCCGCTTCTCTTTTTGCAATTATGTTAGTCAGATAATTCAATGATTTTATAAAAGTAACTATTGAATATTGGTTTCTTCTTTCATGTCTGCTTATAGTCAATCTAAAAGGTTTTTTATCAATAAATGGTATGAAATTACAGTTTTGTCCCCATATGAAAAGAGAAGGGTTTAAAGGTTCAGGATAACTTAATCCTGCATTCTGCATTATTCCTCTTGAAATTATTACTTTAATAAATCCATCCGTAATATTATTTAATTCTATAATTTTATCTATATTTCCAGATATTTCTTCTCCTGAAAAATCAGTAGGAATTTCAATCCTGTTTGCGTCATAAAAGAATCTTTCAAGGTGTTCTTTTATGAAAACCGGTTTGCTCTCCTTTACTGCAATTGTTTCATAAATTCCGTCTCCAAAATGAAAAGCCCTGTCAAATAATTGATTTTGTGACTTGTCTTCTATATCTATATAATTTTTATTCCAATAAATCTGCATAATAATCCCCCTTATTCTAAGATTAACTCCTAACTTTCGTATTTTTCATCCTCAAGTGAGATAATTTGCATTTTATATAAAGAACGAATTATTAATGTATACACTTGTTAACTCGAATTGCTAAATAGCTAAAACATTTGATATTACTACGTCTTTTTGTGTGTCATCCTGAATTTATTTCAGGATCTGATAAATCTTGCAGATGCTGAAATAAGTTCAGCATGACACTTTTCTTCGTTTTATGAAAAAATTAATTAGCAATTCAAGTTTGTTAATATATGTTTAACTTCCAAATATTATCTGCTAAAATTATTTTTAGGAAAGTGTTTGGAGTCTGGAGTGTTGAAAAAGAAAAAATTTAATATTTTTAATACTTTTGATGTGTTCAGTTGTGAATCCATTAGTATTCTTAAAGACAAAATTATTCAATTTGTTCTTATAGAAGCTGATAATTTCTTCATTCCAAAATTTCAAAAAGATACGGATATTTTTGGCCAGAAAATTTTATATCCTGTTCCTGTTACTGTTACTTCTGATGTTACAGATTCCTGTGTGAGTACAGAAATAACTAATGATGATACAATTTACTTTTCAGTCCTGAATAATAAAAGAATGTACAATCTCCTGACTAATTCCTGGAGACGATATAAAAGCAGATTAGAAAATGAAAGTATTAAATGCTGAATTCATAACCAGCTCCGATTGTTTAAAAAATTGTCCTGACTTTGGTCTTCCTGAAATCGCTATGATCGGAAGGTCTAACGTGGGCAAATCATCGTGCATTAATACGCTAACAAGGCGTAAAAATATGGCCAGGACAAGTAATACCCCGGGGAAAACCAGATTAATCAATTTTTATAAAATTAATAACGATCTTATAATTACAGATTTGCCCGGTTATGGTTATGCAAAACTTTCTAAAACCGAGCAAAACAAGTGGCGTAAAAATCTGGAAGAATATATTTTAAATAGAAATGCTTTGAAAGCCGTTATACATCTTATTGATGCCAGGCATGACGTTCAGAATAATGATCTTATGATGAGAAAGTGGCTTGATATGAACGGGATTAATGTTATAACTGTGGCAACAAAAGTTGATACCTTGTCAAAAAATGAAGCTTTTAACTCTGTGAAAAATATTGAAAGAAAATTTGCTGCAAGCGTAATTGCTTTTTCTGCAAAAACCGGAGCAGGCAAGGATGAACTTTTAAGAATTTTAGACGAAATAATCAGATGAGGATGTTTGGATTTTAACGTAACTCAATAGTGATTATGTTACTTTGTGGATGTGGTTTGCCTGATCGAACCGGTAAAATTGTTAATTCGTCAGAACAATGTTTAATTATAACTATAAATACAGATTATCTGTTCTTCCTCACCCTTCGGGCTGGAACAATTTTACCTGTATTACTCGCTCATAACGGA